>UMJX01019952.1_pt1 | contig 9253 bp, 8 predicted proteins | sample 1966131 | NCBI WGS metagenome assembly UMJX01 (sample SAMEA4836162, study PRJEB28245) | human gut metagenome | biome: gut microbiome; material: fecal sample | place: Denmark | collected 2008 | reverse complement strand
AGCGGCAAATTAGTAGTTTTAGTAGCGTGGCTTTTTCTTTGTTGCTTTCGACTTTATATTTAGTCACTTAATTGCGACAACAAAAAAGAAAAGATACTCCGATAATTTGGTATATGGGAAACTTTTTATGGGCTCTGCCCAAGCCCGCAAGCCTTTAAAAAGGCTTGACCTAAATTCTTGAATTATTGCAACACACCTTATAATTAATTCCTCAAAAGCAAAAAGAACAGCTACTGTCATTACAACAGTAGCTGTTCTTTTTGGGTATAATAAAGAAAAAACTTGTAATCAATTTTAATCATCTGTTAAGCAGATGTTTTTTGTACTGCGCAGGAGTATAACCGTACACCTTTTTGCACTGTGTAATAAATGACTTTACATTTGCAAAGCCGTTTTCAACAGCGGCTGCGGTTACGGTAGAGTTCTTTGTAAGCATATCCTGCAAAGCATTTTCAAGACGAAGATTTGCAAGGTACTCTGAAAAGCTAACCTGAGTTACGCTCTTAAAGTACTTTGAGAAATAAGACGGTGAAAGATTTACCACACTTGAAATCTCGTTGAGCGGAATCTCCTGCTTGAAGTTTTCATTAATATAAGCAATAGCGGTTTTTGCATAAGAAAAATCACGCTTTGGAATAATAAACGAATTTGCACTTCTCTTGAGTGATGTGCAGTATTTAAGCAAGGTATAATATAATGAATTAACACCCGAAATCTGCTTGAGCACACCGTACTCGTCGTGGTCAATATCTATGTTTGCAATCTGTCTTAAAATCTCGCAAATTTGGTCTTTATGCTCAGGTCTTTCGTGAAGATCAAAAATAACGCTGTCAATGGTTTTGCAAAACATTCTCATATATTCAAAGGAAAGCTGAATAATAATCATATTTGCACGATATCCCATTTTAGGACGAACAAGATGCACATCCTCGCTGTTAAAAATCATACATTCTCCTGCCGGAAGATCTTTCATCTCACCGTTGTGTGAACATTCTCCTAACCCCTCAAGAACATACACAATCTCCGGTTCACGATGCCAATGTAATTCGGTTTTATGTGTTTCAGACGATAAATCGCAATATATAATTTTTGCCGGGATGTTTTTGTCATAATTTACGATTTCGTATTTGTAGTTCATGTCACTACCTCCGCAAACAGATGTTGCATTTCACAAAATTTTGTTGTATTATGTAGTTATTATAAACAACTTTGTAAGCTAAAGATATAGATAATTGTTTCTTGTTTATGGCTATATGTTGCAAATAATTAATTTTTGGAATTTTTAAGGTGTATTATGGAAAATATTAACAAATATCGGATACAAGCCGAAAATAATATTTTAAACGGCAAATTACATTTTTCAAAAAAATACAGTCTTGCCACTCTCAATAAAAAACTGCCTGCTCTCTACTACCTGCTAAAAGGCAGTGGCATTGTATGGATAGACAAGGTAAAGTATGATATTAAGGAAAAGCAAAGCATATTTGTAAGGCCAAACTCGCAATGCACATTTGAAACCGCCGAGGATAACTGCGAAATGCTCTATGTAAATTTTACAGGTGCAGATTATATGCTGTTGATTTCGCACACCTCGTTTATATCGGGACTGTATGTTTCTCCGCCTATTGACCTGCCCGACCCTGAAAAATTATTTGATGTAACCTCTGACGGAAAGGGAGAAATTTTCCAAAATGCAAGAATGAAAGCAAAAATGTGCTATTTGCTTTCTTATTATATAGAGTATTTCCCTGCGGTAAAAGAGGAATACAACCGCTATGTGCTCTCGGCAACAAAATACATTGAGCTGAATTTCAGAAATCCGTCATTCACTGCAACCGATGTTTCAAACTACTTAAAGCTCGACCGCTCGTATCTTTACAAGCTGTTCAAGTCTGAAATGGGAATGTCGGTTCACGATTATATAAACAAACTGCGAATTTCAAGGGCAAGCTCTCTGCTCGGAAGTTCAAACCTCACCATACGAGATATTGCGCTCGATTCCGGCTTTGCCGACCAAATGTATTTTTCTCGGCTTTTTAAAAAGAAAAAGAACCTAACCCCAAGCCAATACAGAATATACTTTAAAGATAATCAGAAAAAAAAATATTGATTTTATTAATGTCAAAGGGACTTTTATGCGACAGCCCCTTTGTGTTTGTGATAATTAAATTTTAAAAACCGCCGTTCTGATAAGCTCTTGCTATCACATATGACGGCTCATAATAAGCACTGCAATTATAATTGTCTATTACCTTGCAAATAGGATCATTGTATACTCTGATTATTCCGTCAACTTCACTTTCGTGCGGTAACGCAGTATCAAAAATTAATCTTTGATACACTTTTCCCATTTGTGTTGCAGTCGGGATTTTTTCGACAAGTTCAGTATCTACATCTGCTACATTGATATTTCCATTTTCGAGCTTATAATCACTTATTAAATGCAATGTTTTTAAAGCATCTTCTGTGCAAAATACAATCTGATGTGTTGGATATTTAAACTTAACCAATTCCCAAAAAGCAGATTTACTTATATTATTAGCCATATAATCTTCTACATAATCCCATATTTGATCATCAGCCATAGGACATTCAACTATATCAAAATTATGCTCTTTACCTAATCTGCATTCAACAACAAATTGCAACCATTCTTCAGACATATTTAAAAATGTACAAACTTTTAAATTTTCATTTTTTATATAGTTATATTTATACTGTATTACCTTTTCGAGTATATGCCCAACGCCTCGCCTGCTTTTCTAAGTTGGTACAATAAAATCCATAACCGAAGTCTTTATAATATCCATTTATAAGCACTTTAGGGTTTTACACAATAACATTACTTCCGTGATATAACATATTATCGCTCATTGTGTAATCTCCTATTACTCACTATCAGTATTTTCATCTTTCTTATTTTCCACAACTCTTACGGTGTCAAGCTCGAACCAGAAGGTACTGCCTTTGCCGAGGGTACTTGATACACCGCATCTTGCGTTGTGGGCGTTGAGAATAGATTTTACGATTGAAAGGCCAAGACCTGTTCCGATAACACTGCGCTTGTGCTCCTTGTCAACCTTGTAGTATCTGTCCCAAATATACTCCAGCTTGTCGGCAGGGATACCCTCGCCGTGGTCGGTAACATTTATTCTCACCTTATCGCCGATTATCTGCTGAGTTACAACAACGGTTTTGTCGTCGCCGGCATAGTTGATTGCATTATTTACAAGGTTGTATATTACCTGCGAAATTTTCAGTTCGTCGGCTTTTACAAATACTCTTTCCTTGCATTTATCAAGATAAATATTATATCCGTCCTGCTCCTTGAGCTTTGCATATCTCGCAAAAATAGTTTTGAAACTGTCGGTAATGCAGAAAACCGACTTTTGAAGTTCCATTGTGCCCGACTGCAATTTTGACAAATCAAGCAAATCATTTACAAGGCTTGAAAGTCTTGTTGCCTCATCTATGATAATCTGAATGTTCTCGGCGGTATTTTCACCCGGTAAATCTCGCATAACTTCGCCGTAGCCTGTAATCATAGTCAGCGGTGTGCGCAAATCGTGGGAAATATTAGCAATGAGTTCACGCTGTAACCTTTCGTTTGCGGCGAGTTCTTTTTTGGCAAAATTCAAGGTATCGTTGAGTTCCTGAACCTCAAGATAACCCTTTGAATCAAACTCGACATCGTAGTTTTTCTTTGCAAGTTCTTTTGCCGCCTTTGTTGTAAGCGAAATAGGTTTTGCAATTCTTTGGCTTGCATAAAGTGATATTGCCACAGCAAGCACGAAAAATACAATAGAAATTACAAAAATTTGGTCTTTTATAATTTCAATCGTATTATTAATCGGTGTAATTACGGAAGAAACTATTACAAAACATTCGGTGCCGTCCTCGAGAGAGAGAATTTTGCCGTATGTCATAATTTTTGCTGTACCGCTTGATTTTCTCTTCCAGTTAAATTTACTTGCGGTATCGTTTGTGGCGGTATTTTTCTCATAATCTTCAAAAAGACCGTCCTGTCGTTCGTTCTCACCTTTGATTTCAAGGCAGCTTCCGTTGTTATCGGACGCACAAGAATAGTATGAATAAACTTTGTGCGCCTCAATGTTCAGCGAAACCGACGGAGAGGCATAGTTACATTCGTAGCGTTTTTGAAAAAATGCTGTGCTTGTATCGTAAACCTGTACACACAATGAATTGTATGACGCAACATTTTCTATGGTTGCAAGCGGATTTTGATTATTTTCAAGAGATTCCGCTATTATTTTTGCACTTTTTTCCGCCGCATTTTTCTTGGTAGATGTGTAGAACGATTCAAGAAAAAATGATTGGAATATCCACAGTACAACAAGAATTATAAGTCCGAAAAGCAAAAAATAACACAAAAGTGTGAAATGCAACGGCATTTCTCTGTTTTTTACATCAGCCCAGCTGAGTTTTCTGAATTTAGAGTGTTTCAAAACGATAGCCAACTCCTCGCAGAGTAACAATACATTTGCTGTATTCTTTCAGACTTTTTCTGAGCAATTTAATGTGAGTGTCGAGTGTGCGCTCGTCACCGAAAAAGTCATATCCCCAAACCTCGCTGATCAGCTTTTCACGGGTGAGCGCAATACCCTTGTTTTTCACCATATAGAAAAACAGCTCGTACTCCTTTGGAGTCATCTCAACTCTTTCGCCGTCAATGGTAACAATTCGTGCGGAAAAATCAACGCTAAGACCTTTGTATGTAAAAATATCCTTTTCAGGCTCGCTGTTTGCCTTTCCGCTTCTCTTTATAACTGCGTTTACACGCATCATAAGTTCCTTTGGTGAAAACGGCTTTACCACATAGTCGTCACTGCCGATTTCAAAGCCGTGAATTTTATCGTACTCCTCACCTCTTGCCGAAAGCATAATAATAGGTGTGGATTTAAATTTTCTTATTTCTTTGCAAGCCGAAAAACCGTCAAGTTCAGGCATCATAACATCCATAATAATCAAGTCAAAATCCTGTCGTCTGCAAAGCTCGATAGCCTGCATACCGTCAACGGCCTCTTCTACCTCATAGCCCTCAAACTCGGCATATTTTTTAATAATCTGTCTGATTCTGTATTCATCATCAACAACAAGCAATTTGCTCATAACGGCACTTCCTTTCGTATCCCTCATTATATATGAATATCGTAACTTTTTAATGTGACAATTTTTTGATGTTCTTTTTAAAATTAATAAAAATCATTTTTTTAATTTTGCGGTTTATAGCTTAGTTTAAATTAATAATTAAAAAATTTAGGTCAAGCCTTTTTAAAGGCTTGCGGGTTTGGGCAGCGCCCATAATATCTTCCGATATAACAATTTATCCGGCGCAAACAGCCTCGCTGTTTGCGTGCTAAGACTAAGTTTGAAAAACAGGCGACAGCCATTAAAAAAAGACCTATATTTTATTAATGAAATAATGAATTTCTTTTTTATTGCTATCGCATTTAAAGACTGACGCCGTTGTGTTCAAGCCGCAAAACAGCAAGCTGTTTTGCTGTCAAAATTTTGCGTCAGCTAAAAGTATTGTGGGCTTTGCCCACACCCACAACCTTTGAAAAGGTTGACCAAACTTTTAAATTTTAGGACGAACAGTCAGTTATTTTTCAAACATTGCTATCCCGTTTTAATTACTCTCACTCACAACTCAATCGTCAATCCCATAAAATCTTTTTGCATTTTCTGCGGTAATATTTAAAAGCTCCTGCACTCCGATATTTCTTATTTCCGCAATTTTTACGGCTGTATATTTTATCATCGTGCTATCGCACCTTTTGCCACGGAACGGTACGGGCGACATATACGGACAATCGGTTTCAAGCAAAAGTCTGTCAATCGGCACTTCTTTTGCAACCTCAACGCTGTGTCTTGCATTTTTAAAAGTAACAACTCCGCCAAGACTGATGTAACTTCCGTAGCGCATCACTTCACGCATCATCTCAACACTGCCCGAAAAGCAGTGAACAAGCGCCTTAGGTTTGTACTTTCTCAAATATTTGAGAGTATCGCCATGCGCCTCTCTGTCATGCACGATTATCGGCATCTTTAAATCAAGAGAAAGTTTTAACTGTTCTTCAAAAACTCTGTTCTGCAAATCTCTCGGTATATCCCAGTGATAGTCAAGTCCGGTTTCTCCCACAGCAACAATTTTTTTGTGCTGTAAAAGCTCAGCCAGCTTATCAAGGTAGTCGCTCGGCATATTCTCAAGATTTTCGGGGTGAAATCCAACTGCACCGTACATAAAATCGTATTTTTCGCAAAAATCAATACAAATTTGTGCGGTCGCCAAATCTACGGCATTGTTTACAATACCGCAAACTCCGTTTTCCTGCATTGACGAAAGCAAAACTTCTCTGTCCTCATCAAACCATTTGTCATCGTAATGTGCGTGTGAATCAAAAATATTATAAAAATTATTTTCCATAATTACAAAGCCTTTGCCTTAATTTTTCCCGATTGACGGGGGTATTTTTGCGGAGTGTTTCTAACCTTTCTCACAACCGCAATCGCTCTTTCTCCGCCATTTTCGGGCAGTTCAAAGAAATACTTATTTTCAAGCTTTCCGCCGAGAGTATTTATAGCGTTGAGCGACTCTTTAAATTCTTCATTTGCTTGTGCGCCTTTCATTGCACAAAACGCACCTCCCACCTTTACATAAGGCAAACAGTATTCGCTCAAAACATTCATTCGTGCAACCGCTCTTGACGCAACAAAATCAAAACTTTCTCTCAGCTTTTCATCTCTTGCGCCGTCCTCTGCCCTGCTATGGATAAGCTCTGCGTCTATGCCGAGCTGAGAACAAACCTCATTCAAGAAAACAAGTCTTTTATTAAGGCTGTCAATAAGTGTGAGCTTTATGTCGGGTCTGGCAATTTTCAGCACCACACCCGGAAATCCTGCACCCGTACCCACATCGGCAAGTGTGCTGTTCTGCGGAATGTCAACAAAATTCAGCAAGCTAAGGCTGTCGGCAAAATGCTTGAGTGCCACACCGCTCTCGTCTGTTATGGCGGTTAGGTTCATTTTTTCGTTCCACTCTACAAGCAGTTCAAAATATTTTTGAAACTGCTCGTACTGATTTTCGGTGAGTGTGATTTTGTAATCTTTTATATAATTTTGGAGCAAATTCTTAATCATAAATTCCTCGTTATTTGTTTTGAGCAAGCCAAATGAGCAACACGCTGATGTCGGCAGGCGATACGCCCGAAATTCTCGATGCCTGTCCAATGCTCAACGGCTTTATTTTGTTCAGCTTTTCTTGTGCCTCAAGTCTAAGTCCCTTGATTGTGCGGTAGTCAAAATTTTCGGGTAAATGGCGGTTTTCAAGTCTGCGCATCTGCTCCACCTGCTTTAACTGTTTTGCAATATATCCCTCGTACTTGATTTCCACTTCAACCTGCTCAAAAATATTCGGATCAAGCACAGGTCTGCCTGTATCTATACTTTCAAGCGACTTGTAGTCAAGCTGCGGTCTTTTTATAAGGTCAATGAGATGCACACCCGTTGTAATTTCACTTGTGCCACGCTCTGTAAGAATTTTGTTTACTTCTTCTGTCGGAGAAATTACGGTTGTCTTAAGTCGATTTATCTCCTGCTTTTTAAGCTCCTGCTTATGCAAGAATTTTTGGTATCTTTCTTCACTGATAAGTCCGATTTCGTGACCGAGTGGAGTAAGTCGCTCGTCCGCATTGTCCTGACGGAGAATCAAGCGGTACTCACTTCTTGAGGTCATCATTCTGTAAGGCTCGTTTGCACCCTTGGTTACAAGGTCATCAACAAGTGTGCCGATATAAGAGCCTGCTCTGTCGAGAATGAGCGGAGCTTTTCCGAGAACTTTCAAAGCGGCATTAATTCCGGCAACAAGTCCCTGAGCCGCCGCCTCCTCGTAACCCGAACTGCCGTTGAACTGACCTGCACCGAAAAGATTAGGAAAATCCTTAAATTCAAGCGTTGCAAGCATAGCTGTCGGGTCAACGCAGTCATATTCAATTGCATAGGCAGGGCGCATAATTACGCAGTTTTCAAGACCTTTTATGGTGTGGTAAAACTTAAGCTGTACCTCCTCGGGGAGTGATGAGCTCATTCCCTGCAAATACATTTCTTCTGTGTCAAGACCGCACGGCTCAATAAAAAGCTGATGCCTCGGCTTGTCTTTAAATCTCATAATTTTATCTTCAAAACTTGGGCAGTAACGAGGGCCGATACCCTCAATTTTGCCTGCATAAAGCGGCGAACGGTGAATATTGTCGAGAATAATCTGCTTGGTTTCGTCATTTGTCCAGCTTATGTAGCAGTCCACCTTGTTCTCGCCCAAACTTTCGGTTTCATAAGAGAAAGGCTGCGGCGGTTCGTCACCCTTTTGTACTTCAAGGTCTGTATAATCAATGGAATTTCTTAAAACTCTGGCAGGAGTACCTGTCTTAAATCTTCTTAACGGCAAGCCGAGTTTTTTAAGACTTGCACCGAGAAAAGACGCAGGAAAAATGCCGTCAGGGCCGCTCTCGTATGATACCTCGCCCACAAAAATTCTTCCGCCGAGGTATGTACCCGTTGCAATAACAACCGTCTTGCAATGAAAAACCGCTAACATTCTTGTGGTGAGATCGTAGCCGTCTTCGGTTTTTTCAATTTCAACGATTTCAGCCTGTCTAAGCTCAAGATTTTCCTGCAGTTCAAGTTTGTGTTTCATAACGGTGGAATATTTGCGGCGGTCAATTTGTGCTCTGAGCGAGTGAACGGCAGGGCCTTTGCCACGATTCAACATTCGTGACTGCAAAAAACATTCGTCGGCAGTCTTGCCCATTTCTCCGCCAAGGGCATCAATTTCATGAACGAGGTGTCCCTTTGCCGTACCGCCGATTGACGGATTGCAAGGGCAGTTGCCGACTGCGTCCATATTTATGGTAAAAACTGCGGTTTTACAGCCTAGTCGGGCAGCCGCCAAAGCCGCCTCAATGCCTGCATGACCTGCACCGATTACCGCTACATCATATTCTCCTGCAAAATATTTCATATATTTCATTCCTTTTTAGGGTTAATAAATTATAAAAGTTTTGTCAACCTTTTCAAAGGTTGTGGGTGTGGGCAAAGCCCACAAATACTTTTTGCTAACGCAAAGTTTTGACAGTCAAACAGCTTGCTGTTTGGCGGCTTGAGCACAACGGCGTCAGCCTTTAAAAGCGATAGCAATAAGAAAAGAAATTCGTTATTTCATTAATGAAATATAGAC
>UMJX01021118.1_pt1 | contig 9375 bp, 8 predicted proteins | sample 1966131 | NCBI WGS metagenome assembly UMJX01 (sample SAMEA4836162, study PRJEB28245) | human gut metagenome | biome: gut microbiome; material: fecal sample | place: Denmark | collected 2008 | reverse complement strand
GCGCGTCGTAGCCAATCGTCGCCGCGCCTCTTTCCAGCAGAAACTGCTCCCGCGCCACCCATGACACATACGGCGACGTGCCATACAGCGTCCGGAACGGCACACCTCGGCGCATCGGCAAATCGCTGTCAATGTGGGTGATGTACGCCGTCATGTCCGCCCCCGTCAGCTGCTGAATCACCGTTTCCGACCGCAGGTTGTACCCCACATCGAACGTCGCGCATTTGCCCGCGAACATCGGCAGCAAATACGCCTTCGCATTCTTTTCGTACTGCTGATATTTTTCCGCGTCATACCCTTTTTCGCGGAAGATGCGCACGAAGTTCCACTGCGTCCGCGCATCCATCCGCTGATTCATCGGCATTTCCGCCGCCAGCGCCGCCCGCGCGTTTTCCGTCGCAATCGGACTTAAGAGCGTCAGCAGCGAATCCGGCGTGTGGGCGGTCATGTCGATGAGCAGCGGCAGGGACAGCAGGTCAATTGTTTTGGGAAATTGCAGGGGCAGCGCCGCCTGCCGCGAAATGCGCACATAGCCCGTCTCCACCGGCAGATGCAGGACGCTGTTCAGCCGCTCGAACGCTTTTTTGACGTAATACCCGTCCCGCGCCAGAAAATTCACCCGCGCATAGCCGTTTTGCTGCACCTCCCGCGCCAGCCACATCGCCTGACTAAACAGGTACGCTCCCAGCGCGGCATACCCCGGCGACGTGTCCCGCAGCTGCATCGCCTGAATCGCGCGCAGTCCCAGAAAACGCTCGGCTTCATACGCGCCCGTGAAGGTCGTCAGGTGCGCGTAATTTTCCCGCAAAAACCATTTTTGCTGATGGTTCAGCGGCTGTTCGCTGTCCGCCGGAATCCGCATTTTCTGCCGCAATTGCTGTTCCGTCTCGCACAGCGGCATGAGGTCAGCGCCCGCGATTTCGGACAATTTTCGATAGATTTCCGGCAGATTCTCCCCGTGGAACTGCCCCCGCAGCGCCGGAAAATCCACCTCGTCGGACAGCGCCAGCCGTTTCCGCACGTCCGGCTGCATCAGCGCGTAGAGGTCGCTTTCACAGAAAAGGGCGCTATTTTGATGGGATTGCTTCATCTCATATACCTCTCAGTCGCCGCTGTGTTCGTCCATCATGCCGACAAATTCGCCCGCCGCCGTCCAGCGCGTCAGGGGCATTCCCGTGCCGGAGCGGAGCGGTTCGGGGTTCGGCAGTGCCGTCACAGGCAGCGCGCCGCGGCGTTCCGGGCGATTCTGCACGCGCAGGAGCGCATCCGCCGGGCAATCAGCCACGAAATACCGCACGCCCTCGCGGTAAAGCCTCCGGCACAGCAGCCGAAGCGTCTTTTCGTCCGCCGCAGGGACGGGCGTTTCCAGCATCCGCCCCGGCATCAGCACGTCGCCGCGCAGGTCGGTTTCGGCTTCGTACAGCCCCTTCACAAGCGCCGCGCCCATCTCCCACACGCAGCCGTTCATCACGCGCACATCCATGCAGGTGCGCTCCGTCGCGCTCATTTGCAGCGTCGCATTGCGAATCAGCATGATTTTCTGCCCTCCACGCTTTTCTTGCACCGTACAATTCGCCGCGCAGACGGTGTTTTCCTGCATAAAAACTCCGCCGGATGTTGAATCCAGCGGAGAAGAAACATTATTTTCCCCACAGCACAAACGCGCTGTTTTCGGGCCAAATCTGGGCGGTTTGGTTCGGGTTGTGGGACTGCGCCATCACTTTTGCGTAGACGTACGCTTCGTAAAGCGTCACCTTGCTGTCCTTGTTCAGGTCGGCGTTCAGGGACGAAATCGCCGCGTTTCGGGCGAGGTTCCAGCCGTTTCCGTAGCACAAGCCGTAGGTGAACAGACCAAAGTAGCGGTCGATTTTTCCGTCGCCGTTGCTGTCGTAGCCGGTGCTGACGCTCTTTTCCTCGGAGCGGCAGGCAGTGATGACGTAGTAGCCGCTCTTGGCGAAATTCGTGTCACCCGCACGGTCGATGAAGACGGGCGCTTCCTCGCTGAGCAGTTCGCTGCCGTCCGCCGCCAGCACGACCGCTGTGCGGTTGACATCGCCGGAAAGCTGGTCATCATTGGCGAAGAGGTTGACCACCTGACTGTTGAACGCGGAGGACGATACCTGCGTCACCGTGCCGTCGCGCGCAATGAACTGCCCGGAGTGGCACGCGTCGATGATGATGACCTTCTTGCCGGGAATCTTGTCCAGCTCAGTTTTGAGGCGCGCAATCGAGACATACGTCTGGAACGTACCGACCAGCGCGGCATGGTAGCTTGTCGGATTGCCGTCCGCGCCGACGCTGTTCGCGCCGTGGCCGGAGTAGTAGAAGAGCGACACGTCGTTGTAGCTGGCATTCCCGAACGTCGAGGAAATGCTGGAGAGAATCTCCTCGGCGCGGATGTTCTTCTTCACCGTCACGCTGTACGGCGTCGCGGTCATGCGGCCGAGCATGGTGCGCATCCCGTCCACATCGTTTTCGCAGCCGGGCAGTTCGTTCGATTCGCCGGTGTAGGTGTTGCCAATCAGCAGCGCGCGGTATGTGCCGACGGCTTCCTGATGCGTGTACGCCAGCTCATCCGACCAGTCGCCCACGCTCACGTCGCCGTTGGAGAAAATGCGCACCGGGCGCACGCGGTAATAGTACGTTCTGCCCAGCACAGCGCTGTTGTGGTAGCCGTAGGCGTTGCTGACGCGCCCGTTCGCCTTGGGCGTGCCGCCGGGCGTGGTGGAAATATACACATCATACTTGTTCGCGCCCTCAGTCGCCGCCCACGAAATGCGGACGCTGTTTTCCTGCGCGGACACTGCCGTCAGCCCGGTTGTCTTGGGCAGCCACACGCCCATGCCGATATCGCCCTTGAGCGAGAAGCAGCGCCATCCCTGCGGCTGGGCGAGGCGGAAGGAGTAAACGAAGTAGTAGTACACTTCGCCGGGCTTCATCGTGGTGTCGATGTAGGTGGTCGCGGTGTCCTCGGAGACCATCAGCTTGTGGTAGCCCGTTTCGTGGAAGCCGCGGCGGGAGATGACGTAGCCCATCGCGCCGGGAATGGCATCCCACGTCAGCTTGAGGCCCGTTTCCGTCCACTCGTAGCCTGTAAACGACGGCGTTTCCATCGGGCTGCCGACCATGCGGTTGCTCGACGGCAGACCCGTAATCACATCGCCGCTGTTGAGCTTGCGCTTGGGGATAACGAGGAAGTCATACGTCTCGTTGAAGGAAATATCGCGGATGTCGCACAGGCTGCCCGTGAGGTCGGTGCGGACAATCTTGTAGTCGTCCGCGTCGTGCAGGGACATGGCAACATCGTAGTGCGTCGCGCCCGCAACGGGCGTCCAGTTCAGGCGGATGGTGGAGGTATCCTTGCCGCGCGGGTCGGCAATCACGACATCGCCCAGCGCGATATACGGGAAGGACATCGACTGCGCGCCCTGACTGACCTGCTGTCCGCCCACGACATACAGCGCCTGAATACGGTAGTAGTAGACCGTGCCCATGCGCGGGGTGGTGGTGGAATAGGTTGTGCCGCTGCTCTGCCCAAGGAGCGAATATTCGCTGCCCCACGCGGGCTTGTAGTAGATGGCGTAGGCATTCGCGCCCTCTACCGCCGTCCACTTGAGGGTAATGCGGCCGCTGCGCTCGTAGGAGGCAGAAATGCCCGTCGGCTGCTCCAGCGCGCGCCCGATGATGAGGTCATCGAGTTCATCCGGCGCGATGGAAATCGTCGGTTCGGGGATTTCGGTGGCTTCCGCATCGGTCGGGGCGGGGGTAGCGGTCGGCGCGTCCGTCGCGGGGACGGGGGTGTAGTCCGAAATGATTTCGTCCGTCGGCGCTTCAGTCGGATTTTCGGTGATTTCCGGCGGATTGGTGACTTCCGGCGCAGCGGTCGGCTGCTCGGTAATTTCCGGCACTTCGGTCGGCGCGTCCGTCACTTCCGGCGGATTCGTCGGGGCATCCGTCACTTCGGGAACATCGGTCGGGGCTTCGGTCGGAACGTCCGTCGGCGCGTCCGTCACTTCCGGCGGATTGGTGACTTCCGGCGTGGCGGTCGGTTCTTCCGTCGGCTGTTCCGTCGGCGCGGGCGTTTCCTTCTGCTCCGGATGCACTGGAATCGGCGCAAGCAAATGTCCGTGCGCCGCCATCAGGTCGTCCTCCGGCTTGCGGGGAATCGCGTCATATGCAGCGGTCTGCTCGTCCGTCAGCATTTCGGTGCTGCTGGTCTTGACCCACGCCGTGCGCACAATCACCCCATCATAGAAAGCAATCCGCACCGCGCGTTTGCTGTCCGTGCGCGCCTCGGCGTAAACCGTGCCGGACACTTCGGTCACATCCGCGTCGCCCGTCAACTGCTGATTCGCGTAGAGCTTCGCGCCGCTGCGGAGGGTCGCCAGTCCCGGCACAAACACGTCCTCGTCCGGCGTGGCGGTCGGGGCTTCGGTGGGAGCGTCGGTCGAAATCGGCGTTTCCGTCGGCGCTTCGGTGGGGATTTCCGTCGGAATTGCCGTATTTGTCGGTTCTTCCGTGGGAATTTCGGTCTGAATCGGCGTTTCCGTCGGTGTTTCGGTGGGGATTCCCGTCGGATTCGGCGTATTCGTCGGCGCTTCGGTGGGGATCTCCGTCGGAATCGCCGTCGGGGCTTCCGTCACAGCCGGCTCTTCCCCGATAATCTCCTCTATCTGCGTGCCGTCTGCCGCACTCGGCGCATCCTCCGCCAAGGCGGGGGCAGCCGTCATCAGCATCAGCAGCGCCAGCATCAGCGCCCCTGCGCGGCGAAATTGCTTCTTCATCAGCAAACCTCCTCGTTCAAAATCGTGGTTTATTCTTTTTTATTATATAGCAGCCGCTTCCAAAGGTCAAGCAATGCAGCATGAATGTTACAATTCGCAGAAAAATCGTAAAAAAGTCCGCAGAAAAATTCGCCCTGTCAGGCAAAACCCCTTGACAGGCGCGGCAAAATCGTGTATCATATATCGGTGTCAACGGAAAATGCTTGACAGCAAGGAGCGCTGACATGGCACAGGACGAAATCAGCAAGAAAGTCGAGCTGAATTGGCTTTCCGCGTTCTATGGCGGATTGCTGACCGACAAGCAGCGTCAGGTGCTCACCCTGCACTGCGAGGAGGACTTGTCGCTGACGGAAATCGCGCAGGAGGTCGGCATTAGCCGTCAGGGCGTGCATGAACTGCTCACCCGCGCGGCGCGGAAGATGTTCGAGATGGAGGAAAAGCTCCATGTTGCCGCCCGGTTTCAGCGTGTGGAGAACGGGCTGGAGAAATGCCGGGCGATGATGCGCGAGGGCCGCTACGACGACGCGGAACGCATGATTGACGCGCTGATTCGCTTTGATCAGGAGGAAAACAATGGCCTTTGAGGGCTTGACAGAGAAATTGCAGGGCGCGCTGCGCAAATTGAGCAGCAAAGGCAAGCTGACGGAGGATAATGTCAAGGAGGGTATGCGCGAGGTGCGCATGGCGCTGCTTGAAGCGGACGTCAACTACGCCGTCGCCAAGGACTTCATCAAGAAGGTCACGGCGCGCTGCGTCGGCACGGAAATCACCGGCACGCTGAGCGCCTCCCAGCAGGTCATCAAAATCGTCAACGAGGAAATGACCCAGCTGATGGGCGGCGAAAACGCACGCCTGACATGGTCGTCCGGCCCGCTGACGGTCTACATGCTCTGCGGCCTGCAGGGCGCGGGCAAAACCACGATGGCAGCCAAGCTCGCCAACTATCTGGCAAAGCAGGGCAAAAAGCCGATGCTCGCCGCGTGCGACATCTACCGCCCCGCCGCCATCAACCAGCTGCAGGTCGTCGGCAAGCAGGTCAATGTGCCGGTGTATGAGCACGGCACGCAAGACCCGGTCAAGACTGCGCTGGAAGCCGTCGAACGCGCCCGGTATCTGGGCCGCGACGTGCTGATTATCGACACCGCCGGTCGCCTGCACATCGACCAGGAGCTGATGGACGAGCTCGTCCGCATCAAGGAAAATGTGCATCCGCAGGAAATCCTGCTGGTGGTCGATGCCATGACGGGTCAGGACGCGGTCAACGTCGCCCAGACCTTTAACGAGAAGCTGGACATCGACGGCGTGATTCTGACCAAGCTGGACGGCGACACCCGCGGCGGCGCGGCGCTGTCTGTCCGCGCGGTGACAGGCAAGCCCATCAAGTTCAGCGGCACGGGCGAGAAGCTCTCGGAAATCGAGCCTTTCCACCCCGACCGCATGGCAAGCCGAATCCTGGGCATGGGCGACGTGCTGACGCTGATTGACAAAGCCTCCGAAGCCTTCGATCAGGAGGACGCGGAGAAGCTCGCCAAGAAAGCCCGCACCGCTGATTTGACGCTGGATGACTTCCTCGACCAGATGCAATCCATGAAGAAGATGGGCGGCATCAAGTCGATGCTGGAAATGCTGCCGGGCATGTCCGGCAAGGACATCGACGTGGACGAAAACGCCATGAAGAAGCCCGAAGCCATCATCCGCTCCATGACGCCGAAAGAGCGCCGCAATCCCGGTGTCCTGAATGCCAGCCGCCGCAAGCGCATTGCCGCTGGCTCCGGCACGACCGTGCAGGACGTCAATCAGCTGATCCGCCAGTTTGATCAGGCGAAGCAGATGATGAAGCAGGTAACGCAAATGAAGGGCAAAGGCCGCATGAGAATGCGCTTCCCCGGAATGCGGTAAACCCTGCGCACTCCCCTACTGCGTGGTATCATATAAATTGCTTATATGATTTCCATATAAATAACTTTCCTGAACATATTGAGGAGGAACAAACCAATGTCCGTGAAGATTCGTCTGAAGAGAATGGGTATGAAGAAGAAGCCCTTCTACCGTGTCGTCGTTGCCGACATCCACTCTCCCCGTGATGGCCGTTTCATCGAAGAAATCGGCTACTACAATCCCATGGTGCACCCCGCTGAGGTGAAGGTGGACGGCGAGCGCGCGAAGTACTGGCTTACCTGCGGCGCTCAGCCCACGGATACCGTGCGCGTGCTGCTGAAGAAGACCGGCGTCATCGAGAAGTAAGGGACTCCCTCTGCAAGATGGATCGGTGCGGTTTTGCCGCATCTGACAGCCGACAGGCAGAAAGGACGCCCTATGCGCGAATTGCTCACCTTTGTGGCGCAGTCTCTGGTCGATCATCCCGATCAGGTCGTCGTCCGCGAAACGGAAGGCCCGGAAGCCGTCATTCTTGAGCTGAGCGTGGCTGAAGATGACATGGGCAAGGTCATCGGCAAGCAGGGACGCATCGCGAAGGCCATCCGCACGGTGGTCTCCGCTGCGACTGCCAAGAACAGCAAGCCTGTTTTTGTCGAAATTCACAAGCCGGAAGACGACGAAGCTCAGAACTGAACGTAGGCGTGGGAGCAGTGATGTTTCCACGCCTCTTTTCACTTTAAGTTTGCATCAGTCGCAGACTACGTTTGAGGGAGTATGCTTATGGGGATTTTCAAGGATTTTTTAAGTGCTATGCTTTCAGGTTCTGCTTCATCTAACTCTCAAATTGATGAGCGACCCGCGCGCTATACGCCGGAAGAATTTGTAATTCTTGAGCAGGAACAGTCTGGTCAAAAGTGGCACGGTGTTTTATTAAGTGACTTAAGCAAGCTGGCTCGTCAAACATTTCGCGGTAAGTATGTTAAAGTCGATGAATATAATTTCTTAGTTTTTTACTATTCTTCAAAGTCCAGAAAAACACAGCAGTCTGCACAATGTGAACTTGACGAAAATGGTCGAATTGTGCGGTTGCCGCACAGATATTATCCCGGTCAATGGCGGGATTCAGCAGATGATTTTGTTGAACTGGCAAATCAGCAATTCACGTTTCGCTAACACTATCCCTGCATAAACACGCGAACACTGTATGCAATCGCGCACAACTCAATCGCGCGAAGGGTCAAGGGAGAAACTCCCTTGTGAGGTCAAGGGGAAAAGCCCCTTGCGGAGTCCAGAGGCAGCGCCTCTGGTGGAAAGGTTATTATAGATGAACGAATACCTGATGATTGGGGAAGTCCTGAAGCCGCAGGGCGTTCGCGGCGAAGTCAAAATCAAGCCCTACGCCGCCGATTTAGAGGCGTTCCATGACTGGAAAACCCTCTACCTGCTCGACGGTACGGTGTATCAGCCCATTAAGGCTTCCTGCTCCCGCGTCCACGACGGCTTCGCGTATGTCACCCTCGGCGACTGCAAAACCATGGACGACGCGGAGAAGCTGCGCGGACAGAAGCTCTACATCGACCGCGCCCACGCTCTCTCCCTCGCGGAGGACGAGGTGTACATCAGCGACCTGATCGGCTGCGCGGCGGTGGATGAAACCGGCGCCTCCCTCGGCAAGCTGACGGACGTGCTCCAGCACGGCGCGGTGGACGTGTACGTCTTCCAGTCCGACAAGGGCGAATGGATGGCACCGGCGCTCAAAGCGGTTTTCCCGGCGGTGGACGTGCAGAACCGCATCATCTGCGTCGTGCGCGAAAAACTGGACGAGGTGGCCGTCTACAATGAGTGAAGCGCCCGCGATGAAAATCACCATCCTGACCATCTTCCCGGAGATGTTTGAGAGCGTGCTGAATTCCAGCATTCTGGGGCGGGCGCGTGCGCAGGGCATCCTTGATATCCGTTGCGTGGATATCCGCCCCTTCTCCGACCGCAAGCACAAGAACACCGATGATTACCCCTTCGGCGGCGGCGCGGGCATGGTGATGCTGGCACAGCCGATTCTGGATGCCATGCGCAGCGTGACGGGCAACGATTTCCAAGGCCGCCGCATTTATCTCGGCCCGCGTGGACGGACGCTGTCAACCGCCGTCGCCCGCGAGCTGGCGCAGGAAAAGAAACTCGTGCTGCTCTGCGGCCACTACGAGGGCGTTGACCAGCGTGCGCTGGACACCTGCATTGACGAGGAAATCAGCATCGGCGACTACATCCTCACCGGTGGCGAACTGGCGGCGATGGTGCTGACAGACTGCGTGGCGCGGTTCATTCCGGGGGTGCTGGGGTCTGCCGAATCGCCGGAAGAGGAATCGTTTTCCGATGGGCTGCTGGAATATCCGCAGTACACGCGCCCACGCGAATTGAACGGCATGGAAGTGCCGGACGTGCTGCTATCCGGCGACCACGCGAAAATCAAGGCATGGCGGCGCATCGAGTCCCTCCGCGCGACGAAGCGGCACCGCCCGGATTTACTGGCGTCCGCCGAACTGACCGACAAGGAAAAGCGTCTGCTGGAGGAATTGTGATGTTTTTGCGGAAACTCTTGGTCATCGTTGTGCCGCTGGTGCTGTGCGGGCTTTGCGTGTTCTTCCTGCCGCTGCTGGGCGGGTTTGGGCTGTGGTCGGACTTGCTGCAGGGGCTGATTCTCGGCGCGCTGCTGGCG
>UMJX01015715.1_pt1 | contig 9403 bp, 9 predicted proteins | sample 1966131 | NCBI WGS metagenome assembly UMJX01 (sample SAMEA4836162, study PRJEB28245) | human gut metagenome | biome: gut microbiome; material: fecal sample | place: Denmark | collected 2008 | reverse complement strand
GGGGGGATGTTATCGTGTATTAATCGCTTATTGGGAATCTTTATTCTGGATTTTAGCATCTTCAGATACATACGATGTAACGTTGCTATATCCAATTTCGATTTCTTTTAGAATAGAACACTTCTTGATACACTTAGCCTGTTCTTCTGCCCCTTCATACCGGGATGGCCTATGGCTTCCCCGCGTTATTCTCGAATACCAATCTATTGTTGGTTGATCCATGAGAAAACCTCCTCACTGCCGAATGGCACCATTAATAATCATAGCTTGCCCAACATGATTTTCAATTATTTTAACCGCACCGCTTCTCGTAAGAGTATGCATATATGCGTGGTGAATGGTCAAGACACAATCCTGAAGATCCTTGCAGTCCTCAATCGAGGTATTGTCAAGACCCTCCAATGCTACTATATGCAATCCTAACTTTCTGAGTTCATCCATGTGGATATGCCGTGAATGAGAATATGTTGTATTGTGACTCGACAAATCTGCAACAACGCGACTTGCAGATTCGCCAGGATTCGCCTCTCCACTAAACATATTCTCTTGCAACCATCTTGTAACAATTTTATCGGCCCATTCAATTGCTTTTTTACAATCACCAATAAACGTAGGATGATATTTGGATATTATTGGCCCCCAAACTCTCGCTAATTCCGGGTTTTTCGCAACATCATTGCAAGCCTGATCGAACTCTTCAATGATTCCAGCACACGACATACCACCAAACTGAGGATCGATTGGCCCCAAATTGGACTGTTTACCCATAACAATTTGTTTAGTTGATAAGGCTATCATTGTTCCGGCAGACATAGCAGTCTGGGGGACGAAAGCACGAATATCATTCCCAAATAGTGCTTTTAGATAACACACTAAAGACTCCGCTGCAGCTATTTGTCCACCGGGAGTATGGAGAATTAAATCAAGTCCCTTAGTACGATCTAACCCGCATACAGCCTGCATGAATGCATTTTTATCATTATCATCGATGGCTGTGCCTTCAACACCAGGTTTCTGAATAAAAGCAGAATAATATGCTATTACGTTCCTCCCTGTATATTGGTTCATAATACCAAGATATTTACGGCGCATTTCGTCCATTGGATTCAGAGCGCTGTTCAGACTAGTTAACACATCTCCCCAACTTGGCATATGATCCCCCCTGTTCGTAGAAAGAACTGAATTGAATATATTATATCACTCATGATAGCGCTTGACAATACTACGACATTCGCTTTTAAGAATTACAAAGGATGATGTCACATAAAGCTCACACCAACAAAATACTCAAACAGTATTTTAGGAAGCAGCGGCATGGTGGTTCCGATCCTGTTCGGATGGAGAAAAAGCGCGTATAGCTTTCGATATTTACGAACAAAAACAAGGAGGTTTCCGTCAGCCATAGTCAGCAATGGATGCTGTCATATGGCTTAAATAATTACACATCACATCCGAACCGGTTGCCAGACAAATGCAGCAAAGGTTGCCAGAAGGTTGCCAAAACAAACTTTAGTAAATCAATATACTTGCTTTGAAACATGAAAAAAGCTAGGATTTTCCTAGCTTTTTCTGTGTGCTGTTTTAACAAAATAGATATTTGGGAGCTTCGTTAAAAAAGCTAGGCAAATAGCCGGTTTAGAGCAGCGGACAAAAAGCCCGCGCCGCTCGTGGAAGTGCAGGTTGTGAAGCTATTCCTTAAATTTCAATTCTTCAGCAATCTCTATACCCATTTTGAAGCGGATATTGAAGAATACAAAAGAAAAAACCACATGACTGCTACCTTTTCATTTTGGTAAACCTTAGTGAAATAGCTATTTGGTTTGACATCATAAATTGTCAGACGTAGTTTCATTGCTAATCCCTGTGCAGGAAAGCGGATCCACCTTTGGACTAGTAGGTTTGAATTACGATTGTTCGTCAGACTCTGTGTTCTGATATTCGACCTTTGGCGTTACGAAAGGTTTGAATGCCTTTCCCTCAATTGTGATTTTATGGTATATGGAAACGTCCAACTTGTTGATGATTCCAATCAGTTCTTGACTATTTAGAGTAATGGCAACGATAATTTGAACTGATTTCTCAAGTTCAACAACAGAATCAATAAAGCTTTTCATATCGTCTGGTACAATGCTTTGTTGTCCGGGTTCATCAAAGATTATTACACTAGGATGGTTACCGCCTTTTTCGATGGAAACTTGGAGTAAAGCCATCGTGAAAGCCCAAATTACACGAATACCATCGCTGGCAGACGAGTCAAACTTCATATCGAAGCCATCTATGGTTGGAAGAAGTGACGATTCAATGGAAATATCAATTCCTTCAAAGCTAGGCAAGCTACTGTAATGATACCGCTTGAGATTGTCAACAAACCTCCTTTTTAGTAAGGTAATTTTCTCAATATCCAGCTCGGAAATAACTTTTTTCGGTAGTTTCCCCTTTTGCTCAAGATATGTGTTCCATTCCTGAGATAATTCCCTTAATTGTTCGGTCAACGTAGCAATTGTGCTTTCTAACTTTGACAGCTGCTCAATGCGGTTGGTAATCTCAATCCGCTTAAGCATAATAGCTTCTGATGCTTCTGTATCGGTGGTGGTAAAAAGATCCGAACGCAGAGTTTGTGCCAAACGCCGAAGTGTTTGCAGCCGAGTTTCAAGGTCTTCTTTTTCCCTGTTCAACCTATCGCGAGACTCTCTGCGACTTCCCAGCGTGAATTCTAACATCTTTTTTTGTTCCTTGAGATGCCTGATATTGTCCTCAATGCCCATAAAGCCACTTACAACTTCTGTATTGAGCAGATTATCTTGAATGTGCTGCTTGCAAACAGGACATACGTCCGTTGAAATATCACCAGCTGTTGCTTCTGAGCCAAATTTTTGAAGCCGTGCGGCGTCATTGTTATTCCGTATATCTGAATCTACAATTTCCAAATCGGCATTCAAGCGCTCAATCGCCTCGTTATGGCCTGCCAAACTTCTATATATGTCTTCAAGACGACTTTCAAAAGCAAGTATTTGAGTCTGTGCCGCGGAAAGTTCACTGCTTAGTGCTTCAAAATTATCATGAACGCGAGGCTTCAACTGACGCAGCCCATCGTATTCAGCAGTCAACTTTTGTATCTCATCTGTAATGGAGGATGACCCGGCAACAGAAACAACTATCCTTGAATAATCAACATCTGATAAAACTCGCGGGTGCATTGGAAGGTTCAATATTTCACAGGACTTCGAATATGCGGATTGCTCCATGTCATAAATCAATTGTCCCCACTTTTGCTCGAGTTGTGTTTTAACAGTGTTAAGTCGATCTCGTTCCTTTTCATTTTTTAAGGTGTCCAACCCTAATATGAATTCCACAATCCGTTTCTTTGATTCACGGATTCCAAAAACAGGCATCCCAGAAAGGATGTCGGACCAGCCATGTTTTTGCTCGATGAACATGGATGCAAAGATTAATTGAAGGTATAGCTTTCGTTCGTTGCCATCTGACGTGCGAACCATTGGAAGATCCATGTGAAGAAACTCTTCAAGGAACATATGAAATCCTTTTTCGCTTGTTGCTGCATTCTGGATATTAACATAAAAATCTTCGGATATCGTCCTGTGATCGCTTATTGAATTGAAATCCCCGTAATAAACGGTCATAAGGCGGTCGTCTTTACTCTCTGATTTTATGCTTCTGTAAATCGTTCGAGTTTCGTTACCATTACTGATTTCAAGGTATGCCCCAGACTCAGTAACCGTCCAAGGCTTACCGTTATCCTCAATGGCTGTTTTGAAGGCAGATGTTAAGACTTTACTACCAATGCCTCCTACACCACCAAGTATCTGCTCAAAACCAAGGCAATAATAAATAGCAGCAAGGATGGAACTTTTACCGCAAGTGTTTTCTAGACTAGTGATAAAATCCAATCCACTTTGAAAGGATTCATCGATTCCGTACACGCCATTTTCTGTGTTAATCTCAACCCTTAGTCGGTTAATCCTCAGCATCTTTTGCCCTCCACATATCCACTATTTCGTTGACTTTGGTCTCTGTCAGCTTTTTGGCTAGCAGGTTTAAACTGCTTATTTCTACCGTCATGAGATCACCTGCAACTTTTATCTGATCTGCAAGCCGTTGACCACGATTTGTCAATTTGTATTTTGCGGTTTGTTGTCGGTCAATTAGTCCATAAGCTATTGCATATGTGAGGGCTCTGTTAACAGATGGATCAAAACGAACGATAGGTTTATTGCCTGATCCTTCGGCAAAATCAACGAGCCTAATCATATTAGCCTGTGAAATTAAGGCAAAAGAAATCATATGAAGCTTTATCAGCGAGCAAACATCCCCCCGGCCACAAATACGCATGATTAGGCAAAGCTGCGTAACTTTATAACTGATACGATAGTTATATGGAACCGCATCCGGCTTTGCATCAAAAATGATATCGGTATATTGAAGAGACGAATTATCCATGCTCATTCACTCCTAAATTCCATTGAACAGTCAGCCAGCCAGCTTGCGACTAAGTCCTGCTTCAATTCACCTATTGATGCTTCTGTGAATCTCTGAGAAAAATCTCGTTCGAGCTTGGATTGAAAATCGTCAAGGATATCGCTAAACAACGAACGATTCATACTCTTGTCTGTGTTCATAAGCGTTTTTATGGATACTTCGCGTTTATAGCTCTGTTCAAGTTGAAAAACGTCTTCATATATTTCTGGGAAATTCACGCGCAGATTATTCATTATTTCCAGTCCACTTATATAACAATCTACATATATCCCTACAACTTGATTCAGCGATTCATTATCGTCATCGACAAGCATCACTGCTTTGATCTTCCTTCGTATATTGGCCACCTTTTCGGAATCACATTTTGACCAATCGGGCGTATCAGAATGCCGAATGGCTAAATTGAGTTTAATATCTGACAAGTTTGTGCGGATAATCCTGCTGATTTCCGGAGTAAAGTCCTCTGCTATCTTAATAACAATATGAAAGTCATCTGCGATATGTGCGTAGTCTTTAGGCTTGTCCTTTTTTGCACTGAGAACTTCTTGCCGTTTGGTTTCCGCATGGATAAGAATCCGGGAATCCTTATACTCAGGAATGTTCAAATGCCATTCCTTAACAGGGGGGACTCCAAGTGCCCGAAGTCTATCGGCGTTTTTCATTAGTTTTTCAATGTCAGCTGTTAACTTGTCTCTTTGATGATCATAGAGTTCATTATCTGAGTATTGCCGTTCAGGACAGTAGCACTGATGAACAATTCCCTTATTGGTAAACCCTTCATTCCCAGCATCGCCGCGTTGGACAGCAGGAACGGCAATGTAGTTATCACATTGATATCGAATGCGGTAGCATTTGACGCAAAGATCTTCCCATGCATTACCGGTCATATATCCTTCAATGAAACTCAAGATGTTACTCACCGCAATTCCCCCTCAATAGCCTTAGCGAGATTGAATTTGCGTAGTCTGGCTCGTTGGTCAAAGCACAGATATCTACGTAGAATTCCTTAGTTTCTTCCGTGTAGCGTACCTTGATAAGCTTGAATAACGGATACACTTCTATTACTATAACCTCACTGTGCATTATAAATAGCTTATCACCTATCTTTGGAAGATTCTGAACATTCATTGCAAAATCCCCCTTTTCAGTTGAGTTATTTCATATTCCATTCTATGGGACTTTTCATAATTGCTATCATCTACAAGCCGCCCCACTCTTATATAGCAATGCGCGAAACACAAAGCGAGAATATCACTAAAACTGCACTTAAGAACCCTTGATTTGCATTACGTCAGTTGATTCTGTCATGCATTCTATATTCCACCTTATTAATATGTGTATTTAGTATACTATAAGTTCGATCATCCATAAACACCAAAATATTCATTTTCAGGAGGCAAACCAATGAGATTTACTGAAGAAGAAAAGCTTACACTTGTAGAACACTACAAAAGCGGAGCCACAGCCTCATCCATCTGCGCCGAAGCCGGAATCGCCAGAAGCACCTTTTACTCATGGGTCAAACCATATGGAACGGTACTTACAAAGGGAAATGAGTTAATCACTTTGCGAGAATTGGACAAGCTGAGAAAACATACGGAGAAACTTGAGAACATGATCGCTGTGTTGAAATTGGCAAATTGCTCCGTTTCTTCGCCCTTGCAGGAAAAGCTATCGGAGATGACAGCCCTGCATGGACAGTTCAGCGTTCATGTGCTTTGCGATGCGCTGAATGTCCCGCGCGGCACGTTTTACAACCACATTTTCAGGAACAAGGGTGAGAACACATTGATGGCAGCAAGGCGGGAGGATTTTCGTGGAATCATACGGGAGATATTTGATGACAGCAACCAATTATTCGGGGCAGAGAAGATAACAGCTGTCCTTCAGAGCCGCGGGTTTGATGTCGGCAAAAAGTTCGTTTTGCAGTTGATCGCGAGATGGGATTATATAGCATAAGCCCCATGTCAAAACGAGAGTATATTAAGTGGAGCAAAGGAGAAAGCCAGAATATTGTCCAGCAGCAATTCAATCCCATGCAACCCAACGAGATATGGGCAAGTGATATCACGCAATTCAGGCTTCATCAACAGACCTACTATATTTGCGTCATATTGGATCTGTTTTCTCGAAAGGTCGTAGCATACAGAGTATCCGAGTCGCAAAGTACGCAACTGGTGACACTAACATTTAAACAAGCATACATGCAACGATTGCCGCCAGTAGGGCTTATATTCCATAGTGATAGGGGTTCGCAGTATCTTTCAAAAGCATTCCGTAACTTGTTGGCGGATAATAACGTGATCCAATCGTTGTCTCGCCCCGGCAAGCCTCACGACAAAGCAGTGATGGGGTCATTTTTCGCTATTCTCAAAAAAGAAGAGCTCTATAGGTACAACTATAAGTCACAGGCGGTATTTCTTCAAAGCGTCAATCACTATATGGAGTTTTATAATAGCCAACGTCCCCATTCGACATTGCAATACAAAACGCCGGATACAATGGAAGATAGTTTTCTGAAACAGGCAAAAACTGAGCAGTAAAACTGGACACGAGGGTTCAGGATACGTCATTTCCTTCTGTTTGAAAATAAAAATGGGAGGATTACGAATTTTGCTGTCCAGTTTAAAAAATAGAAGACTATTTGAAAATGCCTATTACTAGGTCTTTTTCAGCATGAAAAAGGGTCGTCATCTGGAACGTCCAATTTTGTTGTTCCAAATTACGACCCCAATTCATAACAAAATAGATATTTTTTGTTTGCGGTTCAACTATTGGCCCAAACAATTCGCATGCGAAATAACTAATATTCAATTATTCACCCATGCTTTTTATTTTGGTTTTGATAAGTTTTACTTTTTTTATCCAGTTTTCTGCCGATAGCTTCGACAAGAAAAGTAGGCATAAATGCTCGATTTTTTATAAAGAACGACGTTCGAACTTGAACATAGGGTTTCAGATTTCGACCGTCGTTCACTTATCACACAGGTTTGACCCATTTCATGGAGGAACCCACCGGCTTGATCTTCACAGGGATATTGATCATGGTGCTGTCCTGTGAAAACTCTTTCCAAAATACGGGAAAGCCCTCCACAATATAATTCTCTTTTTCTTTCGTCCCCAAAACCTGTACCACCGCTTTTCCCGTTTGACCGTTTACTGCCGCACAGACGTATCTCCCGCACAGTTCTTTCATATCGGCCCAGAAAACCGGCAGAAGAACATTGGCATTGTGCGGGCGATAATCATGTACCCATTGGCGGATGTTCATGCTTTTGCCGGATATCTTTTCGAAATCTTCTGTAATCCGCCTTTGAATAAGAAAATCAATCATATGGATTCTGCTTGCCATGTTGGACATGCCGGCAATACGTGTATTTCCATCCATGAACGCAGGATCAAAAGCCGTTTCTGTGAAAAAATCCCACGGATCCAGCCGGTCGATCACCCCTACATCAAAAAGTACACTTTCCGGGCAGGCCCAGTTGAGATATTCCTGATAATACCTGCCTCCCAAAAGACCGGCATCAACCTGGCATGAAATATCCACCAGCGAGAAAGGAAGATAAGCCGTATGGAGTGCGTTATTCACATAAATCTCCAGTTTCTCAATCCCGGCGAGTTTTTCAGTCTCCCGAATGAGCGCACTCACGGCTGACATTGCATTCTCTTTACCAATCGCAAAAGGCACGGCTCTGCCCGGTAAGTTTTTTTACTCCGTTTCACCCTAAAATATATCTTTTTTTATATGTGCCTGGAACAATGGCCTCACTTTTTGCAATCCTGCTTCCGCAGTATGGGCACAAAAACATGTTCTGGATTTCTTCGCCCGTAACCTCTCCCCCACAATTGCAGCAGGCAAAGAAAACCTCAGCTATATCCGCATATTCTGCAATGGCACCCCAAGCTTCCAGCTTTTCATCGATCGTCATGAGTCGGTTGGCGCGCCGCAGCCATCCGATCTCTCCGTTTTCCACTCTCACAAGGGGCTGTGTATGCAGAACGCTGAACTTGCCGCCCTCGATCTGCCGCGCTCTGTGGCGGTAACGTATCGGAGGGTGTTTATAATAATTCTCTTCTGTAAACGGTGAAACGCTTGCGCAATAGGGACATACATACGCGCTTTTCCCCTAATCCGGAGCCATGGCCCCGCCGCAGTTTTTACATCGTAGGATTTCCATGCCTGCTGTATTCATTGTGCCTCGCTCTTTTATGCGGATTTTTATTTTGTATTACTGTGCTTGCTTATTTTGTTTATTATAACATAATGCCTTTGTCTGATTAAGTCGCATATAAATGTTTGTCGATAAAACAAGACAATCTAGCAAGCCACAGCAGATTTGCCTGGTTGATGTGTAGGAGGTGCATTCTAACAAAGGATATACGTTCTGAATATAAAAGAGTATTGACGTCAAATCCTGAAATATGAAACACCAAATAAAGTGGAAGAAGAAAACAGACGGAAATGCTCGATTTTATATAAAGAATGGCGGCCGAATTTGAACCGAGGGGTTCAGATTTCGATGTCGTTCAATAAAAAAGTCCACGCCGCTCATGGCAGCGCAGGCTGTGCGGTTATTCCTCATACTTCAATTCTTCAGCAATTTCTATGCCCATTTTGAAGCGTATGTTGATCTGTGTTTTCGACATGACCGTTATGCTCTCGATGTAGTACCTCACCAGGTCGTCGTTGTAAGTTTCAAGGTCGGGTTCTTCAGATTCGAGCCTTTTCATCATCTCGTCGAACCGTGTTTGCAGTGTATCTCGCGTTACATCCGATTGTTCCAGCTTTTCGGCTTGGGCATGCAGAGCGGCTATTTCAGCAGCCAGCTCCGCAAACTTTGCGTCGAAGTAATCTTCGGTGGCGCCGCTTTCTACAGCGAATTGCACCAGTTTCATCATAGCT
>UMJX01019538.1_pt1 | contig 9542 bp, 10 predicted proteins | sample 1966131 | NCBI WGS metagenome assembly UMJX01 (sample SAMEA4836162, study PRJEB28245) | human gut metagenome | biome: gut microbiome; material: fecal sample | place: Denmark | collected 2008 | reverse complement strand
AGAGTTTCTCTATAAGCAACTTGTGGTTTACCAACATTAGCTTCAACACCGAATTCTCTTCTCATTCTATCAACTAGAACGTCTAAATGAAGTTCACCCATACCAGCTATAATAGTTTGACCAGTTTCATGATCAGTTTTAGCTCTGAATGATGGATCTTCTTTAGCTAACTTTTGAAGAGCAATTCCCATCTTTTCTTGATCTGCTTTTGATTTTGGTTCAATAGCAAGTTCAATAACTGGTTCTGGGAATACCATTTTTTCAAGAATAACTTGATTCTTTTCATCACATAGAGTATCTCCTGTAGTAGTATCTTTAAGACCTACAGCAGCAGCAATTTCTCCAGCATATACTTCGCTAATTTCTTTTCTTTGATTAGCATGCATTTGAAGAATACGTCCAATTCTTTCTTTTTCTCCTTTAGTAGAGTTCATAACATAACTTCCTGATTTAAGTACACCAGAGTATACACGGAAGAATGTTAAGTTTCCTACAAATGGATCGTTCATAACTTTGAATGCTAAAGCACTGAATGGTTCACTATCACTAGCTTTTCTTTCAACCTCTTTATCATTCATATCAACGCCTTTAACAGCTGCAATATCAAGTGGAGATGGTAGATAATCAATAACTGCATCCATTAATGCACGAGTACCTTTATCACCTAAAGCATCAGCACATAATACTGGGAAAAATTTAACAGCTAATGTAGCTTTTCTTATAGTTGATTTTAATAAATCTACACTAATTTCATTTCCTTCTAAATATTGTTCCATTAATTCGTCAGAGAAGTCAGCAACAGCATCTATTAATTTTCCTCTATATTCTTCAGCTCTATCCATCATGTCTGCTGGTATTTCAATTTCAGTAACATTTTGAGCAGCAGTTCCATCATAACTATAAGCTTTCATAGTAACTAAATCAACATATCCTGTAAAGTGATCTTCAGCTCCAATTGGTAACATGATTGGTTCTGCATTTTCAGATAGTCTATGATGAATTGAATCTATTGAATAATAGAAATCAGCTCCCATTTTTTCCATCTTATTAGCACAAATCATTCTTGGAACCATATAATCATTTGCTTGTCTCCAAACTTGTTCAGTTTGTGTTTCAACTCCAGCTTGAGCATCAATAAGTGCAACAGCACCATCTAAAACTCTTAAACTACGAGCAACTTCAATAGTGAAGTCTACGTGTCCCGGAGTATCTATTATATTGAATCTATAACCATTCCAGTGTACAGTAGTTGCAGCACTAGTAATTGTTATACCTCTTTCTTTTTCTTGATCCATCCAGTCCATTTGAGAAGCTCCATCATGAGTTTCACCAATTTTATGAATGTTTCCACCTAAATATAGAATTCTCTCTGTAGTTGTTGTTTTACCAGCATCTATATGAGCCATAATTCCTATATTACGTGTTTTTTCTAACGATACATCACGCGCCATTAGTGTTCTCCCTTCTTACCATCTATAATGAGCATAAGCCTTGTTAGCTTCAGCCATCTTATGAGTATCTTCACGTTTTTTAACTGCTCCGCCAATTCCATTTGAAGCATCTATAATTTCAGCAGCTAATTTTTCTGCCATTCCTTTTCCACTTCTATTTTTAGCATATTGAATTAACCATCTAAGCATTAAAGCATTAGCTCTTTCTTCACGTACTTCAGTTGGAACTGAATAGTTACTTCCACCAATTCTTCTACTTCTAATTTCTAGTGATGGTCTAATATTATCAAATGCTTCATTTAGAACTTCCATAGGATCTCTATTTGTTTTTTCTTTTACTGTTTCAAGTGCATCATATAATATTTTTTGAGCAGTTCCTTTTTTACCATCTAACATAATTCCATTGATTAATTTAGTAATCATTTTAGAATTATATATTGGATCTGCTAAAACATCTCTTTTTATTGCTTGTCTTTTACGCATGTTTTATTTCTCCTTTCTCAAACTTAATTATTTATTTTTAGGTTTTTTAGTTCCGTATTTACTTCTACCTTGACGTCTTTTATCAATACCAGCTGTATCTAAAGTTCCACGAACAATATGATAACGAACACCGATAAGATCTTTAACACGACCACCACGAATTAGAACAACACTATGTTCTTGTAAGTTATGTCCTTCACCACCGATATAGCAGTTTACTTCATAACCGTTACTTAATTTAACTTTAGCAATTTTTCTTAAAGCTGAGTTTGGTTTCTTTGGTGTTTTAGTAGAAACACGAGTACAAACTCCACGTTTTTGTGGTGCACAGTTGTTAGTTCTTACTTTGTCTTTAGAGTTATATCCAACATTTAATACTGGGCTTTTACTCTTTTTAACCTTTTGTCCTCTACTCTTTCTTACTAATTGATTAATTGTAGGCATATTAGTCTCCTTTCTTATACACATTTCCAGGTGTATCATTTACTATATTTTTTTAAGTTTTCTGCGTGAGAAAACCTGAAATCTAGTTAATAATAGCATACAGGGACCCCTTTTGTCAACGATTATTATTAATTATTTCAAGAAAAAAGTAAGAATTTTCATTTTTCTCACTCTTTTCTATTTAATAAAGTGTTTTTTAAAATTCTAAATCAATATTTTTCTTTGATACAATAAACATAAATAATTTAGATATAGAAAATATTAACGATATAAATAGTATAGACATGCATATTTCAAAAGGAAATGCACCATAGTTATTACTTATAAAATATTCTCCATAATATAATGGTAACATAAACACTGATGTTACGTCTTTTGCTTTTAATATTGGAAATAACATACATATACTAAGAGGTATTATTCCCACTATTAAAATACCTATTTCTTCTCTTACTAGTTTATACACACTAATTGAGAATACAACAACTATATTAAGTATAAAATAACTTCTTATTATATGAAATATTAAATATAAAGAATTACTAATATTATAAAAATAATAATTATCTATTTTCATATTCATACCAGTATTTAAAATAGAACACAACATAACAATAACTAAAACTATAAAATATATTATTAAATTAGATATAAATATAAACTTAATCATTTTATTAAAGAATTCTTTATAATTTTTTATTCTTATCATAAATGAATAGTTATGAGTAAGTTCTGTATATATATTATATGTGTTAAACATAAATAGAAATAGTAATACCATTATGAAATAGTCCCATGTCATAACATTATAAATACCTTCTATGAATGTCATTCTTTCTGTTATGGTACCAAATGCCATGAATCCAAGTAATACAATCATAATGATAGTTACTTTAAATCTGGTATTTTCTAGTAATGATACAATTAATTTAAAATCATTTTTCATTTTATACGTTCCACATTTCCATTATTAAATTTATATACTTCATCTGATAATATATCTATATCTTCTTTAATATGACTTGTTACTATTATAATTTTATTTTGATTTTTTAGTTCTAATAATATATTTCTTATTTTATCTACTGTATCATCTTCTATACCATTAAATAATTCATCAAATATCATAACACTAGGATTTTCCATAAGTACCTGTGCTATTCCTAATTTTTGTTTCATACCAAGTGAATATTCTTTATACTTTTTATCTTTTTCATGAATTAAATTTACTTTTTCTAATGTATCATTTATTTCATTATCACTTATTTTATTTTGAATATTCGCAAGTAATTTTAAATTTTCAAAGCCAGTTAAATCTGGAAAGAAAGTTGGCTTTTCTATTAATGCTCTTGTATCAGGTGGAAAACTATTATTAGAACTATAATTTATATTATCAAATAATACTTCTCCAGTATTAGGCTTATAAAACGAACATAATATTTTTAAGAATACACTTTTACCACTACCATTTCTTCCAACAAGGCCATATATTTTTCCACTTTCAAATGTCATATTAACATTATTAAGAACAGTAACTTTTTTAAACTTTTTAGATATATTTTTAACTATTATCTGCATTTTATGAATTCCTTTCTAATTTCATAATTATTTTTTCTTTATTTTTATATTTTAAATATACAAGTAATCCACTTATTAATGCAATACTTAAACATAGTATATTAAATGGAATTAATTCTCTATTATAGTAATTGTATACGTCAAAGAAATCTAAATATTTTTCTACATCCCTATGAAAAATCTTATTAATAAGTAATATTACAAAGAATGTATTAGTTAAAGTGATTCCAAAATATATCATAATACTTTCAAGGACAGAAACAATATAATTTCTAGTATCTGGTACAATAAGGAGTGCTATATTAGTCCAAAAGAAACTCATAAATATTGTGTTTAGTAAATAAGAAATTATAAATAAAGATGGATTTTTTAAAAAGCTCATAGGAAAACTTGCTATATTTGGAGTTATTGATACTTCAAATGTTCCACTTATAAGATAAGAGATTATCAACAAATAAATAGTTAATAGTGGCCATATTATTACACTTTTATATGCATTCTTAAGCATTTTTTTCATATACATATTATAACTTTCTCTTGTTAAGCAATTTTTAATATCTTGATTTCTAAATTTTTTACTAGTCATATATAGTGATGATGCAATTACTAAAAATGGTATACCGAAATAAAATAAAGTTGAGTATTCGGATGAATTAAATATATCGTAATAAATACTCAATGTATCTTTTGTATAATATTCATCAATATTATTCTTACAAAAATTATCTGGTTCATATTCAAGCAATTTATTACACCAATTAACGCTGTTATCCATATCATTTTTTCTTATTTCATTATCAATATATACTTTTAAAGCTGATATATTGAAGAATATAAATAATATTAAAAATGCTACTATTATCGCTATGTTATTTATTATGCTATTTTTTATATTTTTTTTCATTAATACCTCCATAAATAAAACGAGAAGAAAAATATATTCTTATTTTATTTTAATATGTCCAAATACCAGAATGGCTTACCTTATAGGCAGTAAAATTTGGATTTTTAAATTTTAAAGTATAATCGCCTTTCAAAACAAAATTGTTGCCTGTATATGTTTCTTTGTGATCTGTGGAAAAAGTTCTATAGTCAGAGCATTTTCCACCTTTTCTACAAAGATTTACATTAATATCGACATATCCTCCATCAGAGTATAGTCTCACCGTTCCAACATTTTCATATGTTTGTTCTGAAATGGCATCCGTTTTAGTTCTGTATTTACCATAATTCGTTTCTAATTTATAGGCTTTAACAACAAAATTAGCAATACCATATATTTCCTTGGCATTTGTGGAAACATATGACATAACTAAACATACTGCAAACATTAAAAAAGTAAATTTAAAATATTTCATTTTGTACCTCCATAAATATTTTTCTTCTCAAATTAACAGTATAATATTTTATTCAAGAAATGGTTAAAAGTGCATTAAAGTTTAATTTTATGTCATAAAATGTCAATAAATGATATTTAAATAAAAATCATATTCTAAACGCATCACTAACTACTTTTGATACATTTACTTCTTTCTTACCATCTTTTTTAAAATAAGCAAGATATTCTATATTACCATTACCACCTTTTATAGGTGAATAAGTAAGACCATTTATCATAAATCCTATATCCATAAATGAATTAATAATATTTAAAATAATATTCTCATGTACTTCTTTATTAAGTGGAACACCTTTGTATTTATCAGCAATATCTTTACCACACTCAAATTGTGGCTTAATTAAACAAACTATTTCTTTTAAATTATTAAGACTTTCAAGTTTACTCATAAGCTTAGTAACTGATATAAATGATACATCTATAGATGCTATATCACATCTACTAATGATAGTATTATCAATATTTCTAAAATCAGTATTCTCATATAAATGTATTTTATCATTCTATCTTAATCTTTTATCAAATTGATTACTACCTACATCTATTGCGTATATTTCATTTATTCCATTTTGAATCGCACAGTCACTAAAACCACCAGTTGATGAACCAATATCTAAAAGAATTTTACCCTTTAAATCAATATTAAATTCATGAATCGCTTTCTCTAACTTTAATCCACCACGTGATACATATTTTAACTTTTCACCTTTTATTTCAATAACATCACTACTATTCACATCAAAAGATGGCTTACTAACACACTTACCATTACAATAAACAATACCATTTTTTATTTCATTTTGAGCTTTACTTCTACTTTCAAATATACCTTTATTTACAAGTTCAATATCTATTCTAACCATTCTCTCGTCTTAACTCCTTTTCATATAAAGACTTATAAATTTCATTATTTTTATATAATTCATTATGAGTACCAATTCCTGATACTTTTCCATCATCAATAACAATAATCTTATTACAATTCTTAATAGTTGAAAGTCTATGAGCAATTATTATCATAGTATATTCACTACTTATATTATTTATAGCCTTTTGTATATTTTCTTGTGTTTCATTATCAAGTGCACTGGTTGCTTCATCAAATAATATAATATTTGTTTTCATAAGTAATGCTCTTGCAATAGCAACTCTTTGACATTCACCACCACTTAAAGTAACACCACCTTCTCCAACTAAAGTATTATACTTTTTAGGAAGATTCATTATATAATCATGAAGTTCACATATCTTACAAACATTTTCAATTTGCTTTTGTGAAGCATTAGGACTCACAAGTAAAAGATTCTCTTTAATAGTCATATTAAATAAATATGGTTTTTGACTAATAACACTAATATTATTTCTAATAGAATATTTATCTAAATCATTAATATTATTTCCATCTAATAAGATACTTCCTTTATCTACTTCATATATCTTACTTATCAAATTAACAATAGTTGTTTTACCACTACCACTTTTACCTACTATAGCAACTGTATCCTTTGGTTCTATATTAAAACTAACCCCTTTAAGTACACTATCTTTTTCATATTTAAAATATACATTCTTAAATTCTATCTTACCACTTAATTCATTTACTCTCTTATTACCATAATGTTCTAATTTAAATTTACTATGATCAATAACCTCAAATATTCTTTCAGCTGATAAAGCAAATTCTTTAAGTTGTCTTTCAGTCCAAGCAAGATATAATATTGATGTAAATAATCTATCTTTATACATAAATATTGCGATTAATGATGATACTTTTATTACATCAAATTTAACAAAATATATAGATAATACAATAAGTACAGCAGTAAAAGCATAAACAACAACAGTTCTTAAGAAAATATATCCACTATCTACTTTAATACTACCAACTGTATCATTACATAGTTCATCTAAATTACCACTTACTTTATTTTTAAAATGTTCTACTATATTTAATAATTTAATATCATGAGTACCTTTTAATCCTTCATTAATAATAGTTGTATTTCTATCTCTTAATTTATTTCTTCTTTTTCTATAAGCATTCCATTTATCCATTGCTGACTTTTCTACTAAATATACACTAATCGTACCAATAACAGTAATTGTTCCAAGTACAAAGTTAATATGAAATATATAAATAAATACAAATATATTTGAAAGTATTTTAGTAAAGTTACCACGTACTGCATCAAATGCATCAATAATATTATCAGGATCACTTGTTATTCTAGTTAAGAATATTCCACTTGATGTCTTTAATAATTCTTTATTATCTATTTCAAAATAAGAACTTATTACATCTTTCTTTATATTATTAGTAATACTTTCTTGAATCTTAGTATAATTTCTAATGAAAACTATTTTATCAAAGAAATCAATTACTAATGCAAGACCTACTACAAATAAAAGATATTTAAGTGCTTCGTCTAATCTACTACTAGTCGCATAATCTAATACTTTAGCCATTAAAGCAGGCCCAAATGAATTAAATATGCTTATTATAAGTGATATAATTATAAGTATAATTAATGCTTTCTTTTCTCTTTTAAAATATGGATAACATTTCTTGACATATTTCCATATACTTACCTTTTTCTTTTTATCTTTAACTTCTTTTTTCATAATCTAATTCTATCATATTTTATATTTAAAAAACACATATTTATTTAATATGTGTTTATAATTCTTTTTCACCTTTATTTTTAAATTGTATTACTATAGGTGTACCACTAAAATCTATATTCTCTCTTATTTTATTTTCAAGATATCTATAATAACTAAAATGAACAAGTCCTTTAGAATTAACTTCTATATCAAATCTAGGTGGTTTAGTTCCTGATTGATGAGCAAAGTATACTTTAAGTTTTTTACCTTTAAATGATGCTGGTGGTGTTTCAATAAATGCATTTCTTATAACATCATTTATTATACTTGTTTTAACTTGTTTAATAGAGTTTTCATAAGATGCAAGTACTTCTGGCATAAGAGTATGTATTCTTTTTTTAGTTTGTGCACTTAAGAATACTACTTTAGCATAGTCCATGAATTGGAAATTATATTTGATATCTTTTTTCCATTCTTTCATAGATTCATCTTTTTCATCTATTGTATCCCATTTATTAACAACTATAACAACTGGTTTACCTGCTTCTAAAGCATAACCTGCGATATGTTTATCATGTTCAACTATTCCAGTAGTCGCATCAAGTACTAGTAAACATACATCACTTCTATCTATTGCTTTCATACTTCTAAGTAAACTATATTTTTCAACTGCTTCAAATATTTTACCTTTTTTACGAAGTCCAGCTGTATCTATTAATGTATATTCTTCTTTATTATAAGTAAACTTAGTATCTATAGCATCACGAGTAGTACCAGCAACATTACTAACGATAACTCTTTCTTCATTAAGTAATGCATTTACAAGACTACTTTTTCCTACATTAGGTCTTCCTATAACAGATATTTTAATATTGTTATCTTCTTCTTCATAACCTGCTTCATATCCATCAGTAACTGCTTTTAATAATTCATTTACACCATTACCATGTTCAGCACTAATTGGAATATAATCATCAAATCCAAGACTATAAAATTCATATACATTGTCATTTGATAATTTGTTATCCATTTTATTTACAGCAACAACTACTCTTTTATCTTGTTTCTTTAACATATCACGAATTAATAAATCACTAGTAGTAAGTCCATCTTTACCATCAACTACAAATATAATAGTATCAGCTTCATTGATACCTACTTCTACTTGCATTCTTATTTCCTCGTTAAATTCTCCATCACTTAAATCAATACCACCTGTATCAATTAAATAAAATGGTATATTTTTATAACTAGCCTGACTATATATTCTATCTCTTGTCACACCAGGAATATCTTCTATAATTGCTACTTTTTTACCAACTATTCTATTAAATAAAGTACTCTTTCCTGTATTAGGTCTACCTACTAAACATATTGTTTGTTTTGCCATTCCCCTTCACCTCAAACATATTATACTAAAAAAATTATGATTTTGCTAGTTATTAGTTTCTTTAAGTTTTGATATATCTTCCATAGATAATCCTGTTATTTCACTTATGTCTTTAATATCCATATTTTTTTCAAGCATCTTTTTAGCAATAGAGATAGTGCCTTCTTTCATTCCTTCTTCTTTTCCATTCTCT
>UMJX01028683.1_pt1 | contig 9597 bp, 6 predicted proteins | sample 1966131 | NCBI WGS metagenome assembly UMJX01 (sample SAMEA4836162, study PRJEB28245) | human gut metagenome | biome: gut microbiome; material: fecal sample | place: Denmark | collected 2008 | reverse complement strand
CCGGAGTGCTGGTGCATGCGCCGGCAAAGATGCCGGAAGAGATTCCCGCGGGAACTTTGAACCAGATGCCGAAAAGGCAAGTGAATAAAGCTGACACTCCTACAATCACCGCAGACATGATGGCCAGTTTGCTGCCCTGCTTGGCGATGGCGGAAAAGAAGCGGTTGCCCGCGCTGAGGCCCACGCAGTACACAAAGAGCGCCAGGCCCAGCTGCCCTACGCCGTCGGGAATGGCCAGGCGGTAGTGGCCGGCGGCCAGAGCCACGAAAAGAACGCCGGAAAGACCCAGGTTCAGTCCGTATATTTTAATGCTGCCGAGAGCGATGCCGAAAAAGATGATTCCAAAGAGAACCAGGGTGTTATGATGGAGCAGGATATCAAACATAAAGACGGTTAGCGGTTTTGTTTCCTTCCTTGACGAAGGGCGGGGGAATGCCCGTCACGGATGAGAGTGCGTGCGTTGAAAAAGTAGAGGGTGCGGCGTATGCCTTCCAGACCCGTCAGTTTCTCCGCAGGTAATCCAGCAGAGTGCCCTGGTCCAGGCAGGACATATAGGGCATATGGTCGATGCCCTTGTCCATGATGAACCTGGTCAGCAGTTTGCGGGCGGTCGCAAGGAGAACGGCGGGATCCCAAGGCTTTTCCAGATAGTTGTCAATGTGTGCGTCATTGACGGCCTGGATGGTGTCCGCGTGGGTGGCCTGGCCGGTCAGCAGGATTTTGCGTGTCCCGGCAAAACGGTCGTCTTTGGCGATGCCTCCAAGCAACTCTACTCCTGAACCTCCCGGCATGACGTGGTCGGAAATAATCAGTCCCGTCAGTTCTCCGTCCTGGTCGAATTCTTCCAATAGCTCGCGGCATTCGGATGCGGATTCCCCCCCTTCCAGGCGGAAGCAGGAATTCAGCGGACGAAGGTCGCGCAAAACGCTGTCCAGGACTTCCGGCTGGTCGTCCACGCAAATGATGTTAATTTTTTCCATGATTGTTGATGGTTGGTATGACTATCGTAAAAACGGTATGGCCCGGAACGCTCTCCAGGCGGATGCGGCCGCCGTAGCTGTCCACAATGCGCCGGACGATGGTGAGCCCCAGCCCCAGGCCGAAGGAAAGACCTTTCTTTTTGGTAGTGAAGTTGGGACGGAAAATTTTTTCATGCAGGTCCTTTGGGACGCCGGGGCCGTTGTCTGTGACAGAGACCAGAATTTCACGGGTGGTATGGGATGTCTGGTCCTTGCTGCTGATTTTTTCCACCCGGCATTCTACGTGGATGGAAGGGTTGGGGGTATTTTCTATTTTCAGCGCGTCGCAGGCGTTCTGAAGCAGGTTAATCCAAATTTGAACGAGCTCCGTCATATCTGCGAAGATGTCGGGCACGGAGTCTCTGGGAGGCAGGATCATTTCAAAATCAACGCCGCGCAGACTGGACTTGACCAGAGCAACAGCTTCCGTAAGGGAATCCGTCACGTTTACCCCTTCTTCCCGTCTGGTGTTGCCTCCTCCCAGCAGGCGAACGGAACGGACAATGGCTGTAGCGTGCCTGACAGCCAGTTTCATGTCATGCAGGTCGTGTCCCAATTCCCAATAAGGGAGGTTTTGTTCCAGCTGGCTGAGGAATGGCTTGTTCAGCAGCTCCGGCTGATTCTGTATGTCCGGAATCAGGGCCAGGGCCTTGGCCACGTCCTGAGAAAGCCCATAATTTTTTTCAAACTGGCGCGCCAGCCTGCGCTGTTCGGAAGTGGATGCGGAGGAAGCCCCTTCCAACCCTTTGTTGTACAGGGTGTAGCGGAAGGCGTTTTCCTGGCGGAACATGTTGTCCAGGGTTTCCAGAACAAAGTCTGTTTTACGGGACAGGACTCCCAGGGAATTGTTGAGCTCATGAGCTATTCCGGCGGATAATTGCCCCAGGGTGGCGGCCATTTCAGAACGGTGGAGCATCCGCAGCGCTTCTTCCTTTTCCGCAGTGCGGTCAAAGACGCGGGTATTGCGCGCCGCCAGTTCATGGACAATGGCGGGAACAAACTGTTCCAGGAGCGTGCCGTAGTGTTCCACGTCCACGGCAGGGGTGGCGGTGTCGATATAGGCCAGTTCCAAATCGGTTTCCGCAATGAGATCGGAGGAGCTGCGGAACCATCCGGAAAAGAAACTCTGCACTCCCAAATAGTCTCCGGGACCGGCCCGGAACGCCTTGTAGATTTTGTGGGAAGTGGAAGCTGTTTCCGGGTCTTCTTTAACGACGTGGCGGTAGGAAACCACGTTGCCGGATAAAATCAGGTAAAGCCTTTTGTTCTGTTCCCCCTGACGGACGACGCTGTTTCCCCTGCTGATGGTAATAATGCGGTCCGGATCGGAGAAGTACGCCAGATTGATGCGTTTTAGTTTTTTCTGGAATTCTTCCTGTTCAATGATCATAGGGCGCTTTTCCCGTTGATGTTGGCCATGCCGGGGCAACATGTCCCGGCATGGAACATTACCTTACTTAAAAAGCATGGCATTGGGCAAGAATCATCATCATGACGTAGGTTAAAACCATGCCCAGGATGCCCAGGATGACGCCGGAAATGGCCATTCCCTTGGAGCTGACCAGGCCGGTGGCATAGGCCAGGGCGTTGGGAGGGGTGCTGATGGGAAGGCTCATGCCCAGGGAGGAGGCGAAGGCCACGGATACCAGCAGGGCGGTAACGCCGCCCATGGGAGCCAGGTTGTCACCCATGTTGACGCCGACAACGGCGATAATCGGAATGAGCAGGGAGGCCGTAGCCGTATGGCTCATGAAGGTGGCCATGAACAGGCAGATGATTCCCGTACCCACCATGAGCGGGAAGGGGGACCATTCGGCAAAGGGAATGGAGCCGATCAGGTTTTTTGCCAGTCCGGTGTCTTGCAGGGCCAGCCCCAGGGCAAAGCCGCCGGCTACCAGCCAGAGCACGTCCCAGCCCATTTTCTTCAAGTCTTCCTTGGTGATGGTTTCCGTAATGGCAAAGACGGCGATGGGAATCATGGCGATGGTATTGGAATCCAGCCCGTGTACTCCCTTGCCCGTTACCCACAGCAGGACGGTAACGGCAAAGGTGACGTAAACGATAATGGCCTTGGGGGTTCTCAGGAATTTCCCTCCCACCTGCAGTTCCAGTTTCTTTTGCGAGATGGGGAACAGCCACAGCAGGAGAAGCCATGCAATCAGAATCATGACGATGACGAAAGGAATGCCGAACATGAGCCATTTGCCGAAGGAGACGTCCAGCCCCATACCCTGCAGCGCCTTCAGCGCGATTGCGTTGGGGGGCGTGCCGATAGGCGTTCCAATGCCGCCGAGGTTGGCGGCGATGGGGATGGCCAGGGCAAAGGCGGCGCGGCCTTTGTCTTCCGGAGTGAACAGGGCCAGCACCGGCGTCAGGATGGCGAGCATCATGGCGGCCGTAGCCGTGTTGCTCATAAACATGGAGAAAAGAGCCGTTACGGACATCAGCCCCAGAAGTACGAATTTGGGATTGGTGCCGAAGGGTTTTAAAAGTACTTTGGCCAGGTTCATGTCCAGCCTGTATTTGGTTGCGGCCGCAGCCAGGAAAAAGCCGCCCAGGAAAAGCATGATGATGGGATCCGCGAAGGTGGCCATCGTGGATTTTTGCTGCATGGTGTTGACAAATTGCAGCCCCTGGATGCGCGCGGTTATTTCCTTGCTGTACAGGCGCCCGGCCGCGGTCTTGAGCTGGGCGGCTATGGATTCCTGCCCGGCGGCTTCTTCCGTTTTTCCTTCACGGGATAGTTCCTGTGCGTTCAAGTCTATTTTTTCATAAGCGTCCATGAGCTGGAACCCCAGGGTCATCCTCACTTCTTCCGCGTCCAGCTTGGTTTTCTTATTTAACCGGTTTTCGACATTTTCCTTCAATTTGCCGACTATCTCCGGATTAATCCCTTTGCCTATGGCGTCATCCAGAATGGAGGATACCGCCGCCTTGTCATAGCGCTCCGGCATCAAGAATGAGAGAGAGCCGTTGGAGACGCACAGCAGGGACAGGGTAATGACCATCACGGAGGTGGTCCAGATAGGGATGGGTTCCAAAATCCAGAAGAGCGCCGCCATGACGAACATGGCGATGACGCGGATTTCAATAGGGCTTAATTGGATTCCCCATGAAGCGAAAGGCAGGAAGAAGACGACTCCTGCGGCGGCCAGGCTGATAGCTGCCTTGAGCAGCTTGTTTTGGGTTTCACTCATGAATAATAGCTGGTAATATGGTTGGCGGGCGGAAGGGTACTTCCCGATTTTACAAATAGAAACTTTTATTTAAAAAAATCATGTCAGAGGGGACGGCTGCCGTTTCCCGGAGCTGGAGCCGGGAGCTTTCTCCGTGATGGGAAAATTGCGCAACCCTATGGGGATATGCGTGTTTAGCAGAGATAAGTCAATCATCCGTTCGGGAGTGCCGATTTGGCCGAGTGTTTCCTCTGTATTAAAAAAATTCTGAAGGTAGTAGGTTCCTCTATAGCCGCGCGACGTCAAATCCCCGCTGATCTGGTTGATTTCCTTTTCCCCGAGAAGGCCAGAGTGGATTGTCGTTCGAACCTCAAACGGGAAATTTCTGTTGATCAGATAATCCAGCGTTTGAGTGAAGCAGGGGAATAAATCCGGACGCCCGGTAATGGAGCCGAACAGTTTTTCCGGCGCTTTGTAATCCAGGGCAATATAATCGCAAAGCCCTTCCTCCACCAGCGTTTTCACCACGCCGGGCCGGGTGCCGTTGGTGTCTATTTTTACTGCGAAGCCAAGCTGCCGTATATTGCGGCAGATAGGGATAAGGTCGGGACACAGCGTGCACTCGCCTCCGGACAGAACCACCCCATCCAGAAATCCCACCCGATCTCTGAGAAAATCAAGATAGTCCGTCCGGTCTCCGGCAGGAGAGTCCGTTCCCCTGACCAGGGAGACGTTGTAACAGTACTGACAAAACAAATTACAGCCTCTCAGCCAGAAGATGCAGGCCACCTTATTTGGAAAATCCAGCAAGGTGAGCGGCGTGATGTCTGCTATGCCCCGACCCGTTCCCATCGACTTCGCATATGTTGTTGGGAGAATTATCGCGGCTGTTCCGTTTGGGCGGAGCAGGAGCAGGGGCGGCCCGGTTCCACGAAGTGGACGCGGTCATGGAACTCGCCCTGTTTGCCGGCGTTGAAAGTTTCTACAGGGCGGTGATAGCCCATGACGCGCGTGTAAACGGTGCAGCGGGTCCGGTCCTGTGCGTATTTGCTTAATATTTCCTGTTTGGTCATTGTCGTATTAATGGTTGGGTTTGAAGTCGGGAACCTATTGGAAAAGGGATTTTATTCATGCCTGTGGATGTGGAGCAGCTCCTCATCGCAGAAGGGGCAGTATTCGTGCTCCCCGCGCAGATAGCCGTGCTTCTCGCAAACGGAAAAGAGCGGGGTGACGGTGAGGTACGGCATGCGGAAGCGGGTCAGCACTTTGCGGACAATGTCCCGGCAGGCTTCCGGGGAGCTGATGGCTTCGTTCATGTACATGTGGAAGACGGTTCCTCCCGTGTAGCAGCATTGAAGTTCATCCTGAAGCTGGAGCGCCCGGAACAGATCGCTTGTGTGGTCCACGGGAAGCTGGGAGCTGTTCGTGTAATAACGCTGCCCCACGGGGCCGGCCTGGATGATGTCAGGATAGCGTTTCTGGTCTTCGCGGGCGAAGCGGTGCGTGGTGCCTTCCGCGGGCGTGGCTTCCAGGTTGTACAGGTTGCCGGTTTCCTCCTGGTACTCCTGCATGCGCAAGCGGATGAATTCCAGGATCTCTTCAGCAAAGGCCCTGCCTTCTTCAGAGGTAATGTCCATCGTATCGTTGGAGAAATTGCGCAACAGCTCGTTCATGCCGTTGACGCCGATGGTGGAGAAATGGTTGCGGAAGGTGGGCAGGTAGCGTTTGGTGTAGGGGTACAGGCCGCGGTCATACATTTCCTGAACGAAGGCCCTTTTCTTTTCCAGGCAGGATTTGGCCAGGTCCAGCAGTTCTCCCAGCCTGGCGAACAGGGCCTCCCGGTTTTGCTTGAACAGGTAGCCCAGCCGGGCCAGGTTGATGGTCACCACGCCGATGGAGCCGGTCATTTCCGCGGAGCCGAAGAGACCGCCGCCGCGTTTGAGCAGTTCCCGCAGGTCCAGCTGGAGGCGGCAGCACATGGAACGCACGGCATCCGGCTTGTAGGCCCGTTCGTCAGGCACGCGTTCCCCGTGTTCATTGACGGTGTACTGGCTGCCGATGAAGTTCTGGAAGTAAGAGGAACCGATTTTGGCGGCGTTTTCAAACAGGAGAGGCACGTTTTCCCCTTCCCAGTCAAAATCTTCCGTGATGTTGACGGTGGGGATGGGGAAGGTGAAGGGCTGTCCGGTGCTGTCCCCTTCCGTGAGAACTTCGTAAAAGGCCTTGTTGATCAGGTTCATTTCCTTCTGGAAATGCTTGTAGGTCAGTTCCGTCAGCTTGTTTGCCCCGCGTTCCCTCGCCAGGGCGAGCAGGTTCGCGTCTTCTATTCCTTCAAAGAGGTGTTCCCCTCCGCTGAAGGGGGCCTGGTCCCGCAGGTCGCGCGGCACAGTCCAGTCGATCGTGACATTGGTAAAGGGAGACTGTCCCCAGCGCGAGGGTACGTTCAGGTTGTAGACGAAACTGCGGATGTCTTTCTTGATGCGGGGGAAGTCCGTCTGGTCCTTGAAAACGTAGGGCGCCAGGAAGGTGTCAAAGGAGCTGAAGGCCTGGGCGCCGGCCCATTCGCTTTGCAGAATGCCCAGAAAGTTCGCCATCTGGCCCAGGGCTTCCCGGAAGTGGCGGGGCGGTCTGCTGTTCACGCGGCTGCGCACGCCGTTGAATCCTTCATTGAGCAGGTTGCGGAGGCTCCATCCGGCGCAGTATCCGGTCAGGCAATCCAGGTCATGGATGTGGTAATCCCCTTCCCGGTGCGCGGCTCCTTCCCGTGCGGAGTAAACCTGGTCCAGCCAATAGTTGGCGATTACCTTGCCCGCCGTGTTGTTGATGAGCCCCGCATTGGAATACGTGGTATTGGAGTTGGCGGCAATGCGCCAGTCGCTTTGCCCGATATATTCCTCTACCGTCTGCTTGCAGTCCACGTAGGTATTGCCGGAATAAAGGCCGCCAAGCTGTTCGCGCTGCATTTTGTGCAGGAAACGGTAGGTGATGAAGGCCTTGGCCGTGTCAAAATATCCGGAGCGGAACAGGGCGCGTTCAATCATGTCCTGAATCTCTTCCACATGCGCGCTGTCCTGATGGCTCAGCTTGGCTCCCACCTCTTCATAGATGGAACGGTTGTAGGCGGTCCCGGAACTGTGGAAGGCTTTTCTAATGGCCTCTTCAATCTTATAGCCCTGGTATTGTTCCTTTTTCCCGGAACGTTTGATGATGCTTGTTGCCATGATGGGTGTCTCGCTTGGAAAGGGTGGTGACCGCTCATCCGCGAGCCTGGGCAAAAGCCTGGAAAAACCATAGGCAGGGGCCGACCGCATGCGTGCATTCCCGGAAAGGGGGGCATGCCGAAGACCTGTGCGTATGTTCATCCTGTCCGCGGGATGGGAATACGGCAGCATCAGGTCGTCTTCTGGCTTCCGGTGCGACATGTGATGGGGACTTCCCGGCTGCCTGGGCAGCCAGTGTCCGGTCCATCGTCTACCGGTTACAGCGGCGCGTCCGCGACGGATTTTCACCGTCTTCCGTTACCTGCGCTGGAACGCAATGAACCACAGAAAGAGACCTCCCGCAAGAAAAATGTATAAATAATGTGTTAAATAATTATTCATATGCTATATATGGTATATAACGGTAGAAAAATGATTGATAACACAGCCTTCTTTTCCGTCATGGCACCATATATGCCCTTGCGCCCCTTTCCCGGTCTGGAGGAGCGCGGGAAAAGAAGAATTCTTGTTACAAGAAAATTCCAGCCTTCTTTTCCCGTATAATATAACATGCGTTTCTTTGCCTTTTCAAAAAATGGATGGAAGAAATACTTTCTGTTGCCGGTCCTTTCCATGCTTTCCGCAGGAACTTCCGTTTCCGGGGCTTCCGCAGACTGGAATGAGAAGACCATCCGGGACAATCTTCAGCTGGTGGCGGAATGGCAGGCGAAGCATCCCAAAAAACGTTCGCCGCTGCATTGGACTTACGGTGCCTTTTATTCCGGCCTGGTGCAATATGGCCTGTCTGTTCCGGAAGGGCCGGGGCTGCCGTTGCTGAGAAAAGCGGGAGAAGAGCAGGGGTGGAAGACCCTGAACCGGCATTATCATGCGGACGACCATGCCGTGGGGCATGCCTGGATGGAGATGGCGATGGAAGACGGCAATCCCGCCGCAGCTGAAAAGATCCGCGCCGTGCTGGACAAGGTGATGAACCGGCCTTCCTCCGCTTCCCTCCAATTCCTGACTCCGGGCTGCCAGGACCGCTGGAGCTGGTCGGACGCCCTGTTTATGTCCCCTCCCGTGTTCGTAAAATTGGCGGCCTATACCGGAGACCGCCGTTATCTGGAGTTTATGGATAGGGAATACAAGCTTACCTGCGACTATCTTTTTGACCGGAAGGAGGGCCTGTTTTTCCGGGATTCCCGCTATTTTACCGTTCTGGCGGCAAATGGGAAAAAGATGTTCTGGAGCCGGGGCAACGGCTGGGTGATTGCCGGATTGCCTCTTATTTTGCAGGACATGCCTGCGGACTGGCCTTCCCGCCCCTTTTATGAAGACTTGCTTAAACGTCTGGCGGCAGCCCTGAAAAAATGCCAGTCGCCCGACGGTTCCTGGCATGCGAACCTGCTGGATCCGGACGAACCTCCCTTGAAAGAGATGAGCGGTACCCTTTTTATCATGTACGGGATGCTGTGGGGAGTGAACCAGGGATATCTGGATGCGGATGAATACCTTCCCTCCATCCGTAAGGCCTGGAAGGCCGCCTGTGATGCGGTCAGCAAGGAGGGCGCGCTGGGATGGGTACAGCCTATTGCGGACAAGCCGGGCCATTATTCCGGGAAAGATACGGAGGTGTACGGCGCAGGGGCCTACCTGATGGCCGGGAGTGAGTTGCGTAAATATGTCATTGGCCGGGATCATCCGCAGAAGAAGACCGTGACCGTTACGAATCCCCTGGGCAGGTTCCGCCCTGCTGAGACCGTGTCGGTTCCATGGCCGTCCGGAGGTTCCGGTGATGCCGTCGGTCTTCGCGTTTTTGATGTCCGTCACGGATGTGTTATCCCGCATCAGCTGGCGGATACGGATGGTGACGGAACAACGGATACCCTTTTGTTCGAGAGCAATTTCCGGCCCGGAACGGTTCGTGATTTCTGGATTCTGGAGAATTCCTGCCTGGGCGAAGCGCCTTCCGCGGATGTCTGTTTCAGCCGTCCGGTACCGGAGCGGCTGGATGATTTCGCGTGGGAAAATGATCTTACGGCGCACCGGATTTACGGTCCGGCCGTCGCCAGGCCTGCCCCTGAGGGAGAGGGCCTGGTTTCCAGTGGGACGGATGTATGGAGCAAGCGCGCGGGCGCTCCCGTTATCAATGAATTTTACAAACGGGGGGATTACCACCGGGATCACGGTCGGGGACTGGAT
>UMJX01037806.1_pt1 | contig 9713 bp, 10 predicted proteins | sample 1966131 | NCBI WGS metagenome assembly UMJX01 (sample SAMEA4836162, study PRJEB28245) | human gut metagenome | biome: gut microbiome; material: fecal sample | place: Denmark | collected 2008 | reverse complement strand
CCAGATAAGACTTTCTTAGATTTTACTTTCTCACCAAAAAAGATGTCTCCATCAGGAGCTCTATATGACTTAGAAAAATTAAATAACATATCTAAAAATTATATCAGTAGAATGACTAAAGATGAAGTATATAATTATTTATCTAAATGGTCTAAAGAGTATGAACAAGATTTTTATGAATTAATAACCAAGTATGAAGAATATACAAAAAATATATTAAATATAGAGAGAGAACAAAAGAAACCAAGAAAAGATTATGCTAGTTTTAGTGAGATAAAGAGTCAAATATTCTATATGTATGATGAATTATATAATCCTATTTCTTATGAATGGGGTAATATTACTGATAAAGAAGAAATAATTAGAATACTAAATACTTATATTGATAACTATTTTGATGTATCTGATAAAGAAGTATGGTTTAATAAAGTAAAAGAATTAACTGATAGTTTAGGATACTGTAGTAATATGAAAGAATACCGAGAGAATCCAGATAATTATAAAGGATCAGTTGCCGATATTTCTACTGTCCTTAGAGTTGCTTTAACTAGTAAGAGTATGACTCCTGACTTATATGAAATTATGAGATTACTAGGTAAAGATAGAATAATAAATAGAATTAATAGCCTTGAAGAAGAACTTTAATGTTCTTTTTCTTTTATCTTTTCGAGCCTGTAGTCTCTCAAAGTGTAAGAAAGCCTAAGGTCTTTCTTACAAAAAAATTAATATTTTTCTATATCTATGTTATAATTATATATAGATAGAAAGGATTTAGATAATATGGAAAAAGCCAAAGTATACTTTACTAAAAAAATAACTGAAGAATCTTTAGTAAAAATATATGAAAAATTAGGAATAGAATTAAAAGAAAATGTAGCAGTAAAATTACATTCTGGTGAAGAAGGTAATCAAAATTACTTAAGACCAGAATTTGTAAAAAATATTATTGATAGAGTAGAAGGTACCGTAGTAGAATGTAATACTGCCTATGATGGAGCAAGAAATACTACTGAAAAACATAAAAAGTTAATAACTAGTCATGGTTGGGATAAATATTATAAAGTAGATATTATGGATAGTGAAAAAGATATAACTTTAGATATACCAAATGGTCTTGTTATAAAAAAAGATTATGTTGGAAGTCATTTAGATAATTATGATAGTATGTTAGTATTATCACACTTTAAAGGCCATCCTATGGGAGGATACGGTGGTGCTTTAAAACAACTATCAATAGGGGTAGCATCAAGTAGAGGTAAAGCATACATCCATACTGTTGGCAAAACAACAGATGCAAATAAATTATGGGATAATTTACCAGAGCAAGATAAATTTATTGAAGCAATGGCTGATGCAGCATCAGTAGTACATAATAAATTTAAAGGTAATATTGCCTATATAAATGTTATGAAAAATATGAGCGTTGATTGCGATTGCTGTGCTAAGGCTGAAGATCCTTGTATGCAAGATATTGGAGTACTTGCAAGTTTAGATCCAGTAGCCATAGATAAAGCATGTTTAGATTTGGTTTATAATAGTAATGATCCCGGTCGTGATCATTTAGTAGAAAGAATAGATTCAAGACATGGAACACATATCCTAGAAGCCGCAAATAAATTAAATTTTGGAACTACTAATTATGAATTAATAAATATCGATGAATAAACTATTGATAAAACAAAATAAATATGATAAAATAATAATGTCTTAAAAAAAGACATTATAACTATGGCCTGTTGGTGAAGTGGCTTAACACATTGCCCTCTCAAGGCAACATTCATGGATTCGAATTCCATACAGGTCACCAATTGTTTACTAAGGACTTAATAAGTCTTTTTTTTTCTTGCTTTTTTTTAATAACTAATATATAATATTCGAAGAAAGGACGACGAATATTAAATGGAATGTATTTATTTTGATAAAAATAGTATTGTATGGGAATTTCCTAGAGAAATACAAGATAGTCTTTTTTTTACTGGTAATAATGAAATGTTTAATATATATCATAAAAGATTAAAAAATATATATGAAATAGTTAGTAATAGTGTTAATAAAGATAATGTTAAACTTTTATATAATGGAATGCCTTTTGTAGAAATAAAAAAGCAATATACAAAAGGAATAATTTTTAATAATTTGTTTATTAATACTTTAGCAGAATTTGATGCTATTAATAAAAAAATATATTTATATTCTGGTAGATTATCTGGTAGTTCACTTAATCATGAATTGTTACATTTATTAAGTTCTTATTATGATAAAGAAAAAGATATACTTTATAGCGGATTTGAACAAACTAGTAAAAGCGGTAATATGGGGGAAGCTTTTAATGAGGGGTATACTGAATACCAAAATGGAGAAATATTTCATGTTAATGTTAATGATACTATTTATGTATATGAAATAATTATAATTAAGTTATTAGAACAAGTAATTGGTAAAAGTAGAATGAAAGATTTATATTTTCATGGAGATTTATATAATTTTATTAATGAACTTGCTAAATATACTAATATTAGTAATATTAAAAAGATGATATATAAAAGTGATTATATTTTACGGTATCGTCGTTGTTACTTTAAAAATCATAAAGTAAAAGAATATTTATTAGAAATGAATGCTTTTATACTAGAAATATATACTAATTATTTATTATATTTATATAATAATAATTATATTGATGTTTGTGAGCTTGATTTATTGTATTCTTATTTTATTAATGAACTTAAAAATATATTAGATATTGATTTACCTATTAATAAAGATCTTTTACATCGTAATATTATGGATAATAAAGTTTTATATTTAGATAAAATTAAAAAAAGAATATAGTTGTTAATATTGATAGGAGGACTATAACTAAAGTACTTAGTAGTCTTCCTTTTAAATATTTTAAGTAAGATATATCTTTTAATATAGATATTATTTGCATATGAATAGATATACTACCAAAAGCAATAAAGATAGAAGATAATATTAATTTAATATTTATATTAATATTTATATTAGATAAAGAATTTAACCCCATAGTCATTTCTAGTATTCCCTTTATAATGGCAGATGTTATGCTATTTATATTTAATATATAACATAATAATGTACTAATTACTAGAAAAGAAGTAACAGTACCAGATATCATTAGAAGAGTATTGATACTTTTTTTTATACTAGTTGTAAATACAGTTATAAAACTTTGACTTTTACTAATATTAGATATATAATTAATATTAGTAGGATGGTTATTTTTTCTATATATTATTCCTATAATCAAATTAGATAAATAAATATTTGTTAAGATAATAATTCCTAATTTAGAATTATTTAAATAAAGGGCTCCTACTGTGTATATTATAAATAGAGGATTGGGAAAATGATTAAATAAAAGAAGATGTTCTACTTCTTCTTTAGATATTAGTTTTAGATTATAAGCTTCTAATAAGGCATTAGCATTACCCGGGAAACCTGATAATATAGATATAAATAATATTAATACCGAGGTTTTATTTATATTAAATATTTTACTTATGATATTAGAAATTTTATTTGGTATATATTCTATAAAATTATAGTTTATTAATATATCAGATAATATAAACATAGGAAACATAGATGGTACTAAGGTATTAAACCAAATATTAAAAGAGTTTATAATAGTATAAGATACTATTTCTCTATTTAATAGTATTAAAATTAAGAATATAAAAGTTATAATAATAATTATTAAATTAGAATATTTTTTCATAATTTAATATATGATATAACATAAGAAAAAAGAAGGAGGATATAATGAAAATAAAAAATTTTATTAAAGAAAATTATAAATTTATAATATTAATGATATTAATAGTATTATTTTTCAATGTAAAATTACCATATTATATTATGGCACCAGGAGGTACTATAAATATAACTGATAGAGTAGTAATGGATAATTATAATAAAAAAAGTAAAGGTAGTTTAAATATGCTATATGTAAGTGAGTATGAAGGAACACCAGCCTCTCTTTTACTAGCCAAATTAAAAAGTTATGATATTGAGAGTAACAAAGAAAGACAAATATCTAATGAATCAGTAAAAGAAATAAATAGAAGAAATACTATTATGCGTGATAATTCCTTAGATATAGCTACGATGGTAGCATATACTGAAGCCGGTAAAAGTATAACTATCAAAGAAAAGAAAAATGTTGTTATTGCTAGAACTAAAGATAATGGCCTAGAAGTAGGAGATATAATATTAAGTGCTGATAATACTACTTGTGAAGATGTAAACGATATTAAGAAAATTATAAATAATAAAGAAGAAAATGATACTGTAACTTTTAAGATATTAAGAAATAATAAAGAAAAAGAAGTAAATAGTAAAATATATCTTGAAAGTAATTCTAAAGTAGTAGGAGTAGTAATAGTAACAGAGTATGATTATGATATCGATCCGAAGATAGATATTAAATTTAAAAATAGTGAATCAGGTGCTTCTGGTGGATTAATGTTAACACTTACTATCTATAATGCTATAACAGATGGAGATATCATTAAAGATCGTAAAATCGCAGGTACTGGAACTATATCATATGATGGTACAGTAGGAGAAATAGATGGTATAAAATATAAAATAATGGGAGCTGCTAAAGATAATGTTAAAATTGTTTTTGTACCTACTGCTAACTATGAAGAAGCTATTATGACTAAGAATAAATATAAATATGATTTAGAAATAGTAAGAGTAGATAACTTTAAAGAAGCAATTGAATATTTAAAGAAATAATTAATATAATAATATCCCTCTAAACCTAAGGTTTTAGAGGGTATTTTAAAGCCTATATTCATAATCTTTAAATAAACAATTGTATGTGTATATAAATTAAAATAACAGTCAATTATATATTGACTATTAAATATAAATATAGTACAATTATTTAGGTAACACCAATAAGGTGCGTCTCTCTAATTTCTTGATTATCTCAAGGGAGAGGAGTGATTCTATGATGAAAAGGCCTTTATTAATACCCTTGGGGGTTTTGGAGGTTTGAGTAATGGAATTAGTCCTTGCATTTGCTTGGATTACTCTTATCACTATTGTCTATATAGATAATATGATACACAGAAAATAAAAAGATGGCACCCAGGGGGGTGCCTCTATAATACTTTATGGAGAGAACACCTTTCATAGCTAGGTGTTACCCATTTTTATTATGGATAAATTTCTCTTTCCATATACATTATATCAAATTTATATAAGAATAGCAATACTTTACAAAATATATCTTTTCAAAAATATAAAAATGTATTATAATTAAATAAATAGAGGAGAAATAAATTATGAGAAAAAAAACTAGAGTAAAAAGAAGTTTAGTAGTAGTAATAATTATAATAGCATTAATATTATTAGTAGGAGGAGTCTTACTTATATTAAGTAAGAATAATAAGATAGAACCTAGAAAAGATAAAAATATAATGATAAAGTTAAATACTTTAGAAGAAGTAAATAGTTTTAGTAAAGATAAGAATATTAAAGTTAATATTAGTTATGAATATAATGATAATATTGAGAAAGACAAAGTAATTAGTCAAAGTATTAAAGAGGGAGATAGTATTAAAGATGTTACTTCAATTGATGTAGTAGTATCACTTGGTAAATTAGATAAAGATAAACTAGCTAGTGATGGTATTAATGAATTAGGCAAAGTACCTATTATGATGTATCATGGTATTAGAGAAAAGACTAGTAATAGTACTGGTACAGTAGGAGGTAATGTCGATAAAGATGGTTATAATAGAACTCCTGAGGCTTTTAGAGAAGATTTAGAGTTTTATTATGAAAATGGTTATGAAATGATTAGACTAGATGATTATATTAATGGTATAGTAAAAGCTAGTTATGGTAAGAGTCCTATTGTACTTACTTTTGATGATGGTAATGAAGATAATATTAAAGTTACTGGATTAGATGATAAAGGTAATATTATTATTGATAAGAATAGTGCAGTTGGTATATTAGAAGAATTTAAAAAGAAACATCCTGACACTAATGTTACTGCAACATTCTTTGTAAATGGTGGTATATTTAATCAAAGTGAATATAATGATAAAATTTTAAAATGGATGGTAGAAAATGGTTATGATATAGGTAATCATACCCAGACGCATCTAGATATTAAAAAATCTAGTGGTGATAGAGTACAAAAAGAAATAGCTTATGTATATGATGAGTTAGAAAAAGTAATACCAGGTAAATATGTAAAAATAATAGCCTTACCATTTGGTAGTCCTTATGTAAAAACACATGATAATTTTAAATATGTTTTATCAACCAGTTATAACGGAAAAACATATGAAACAGAAGCAGCCTTAAGAGTAGGCTGGGAACCTGAAGTATCATGCTTTGATAAAGATTTTGATAAGACTTTCTTAAAGAGATGTCGAGCTTATGATAATAATGGTAAAGAATTTGATATCGATATGGTATTTAACATGTTAAAGAAGAGTAAATATATATCTGATGGCAATCCTGATACTATTGTTATTAAAGAAGAAAATGAAAATAAGTTAGGTACTACAGATAAGAAAGTAATTACTTACTAGGAGGAATTATGAAGTTAAATAATAAAGGTTTTGCAATAACTGCAGTTCTATATGGATTACTTATTCTATTTGTTGTTTTAATAGGATCTTATTTAACACTACTTGGTACTAAAAAGAGTAGATTAGATATAATAACTAGTGATATAGAAAAAGATTATGAATTTAATAAAGAAATAACTAATCCTGCTCAACCAACATACCCATATAAAGCTAAATATACAGGTAAATACATATTTGAAAATAACTGTATTAGGTATTTATATAAAGGTGAAAGTTATGAGGAAGACGAAATGAATTGTCCTGGTAAGTTAGAAAGAATATTATATCATGGTGATAGCGATGAATAAAAAAGGATTTACTTTAATTGAAATTATAATGGTAATAGCTATAATAGCAATATTATCATTAATACTAATACCAAATGTAATGGTACTAATAGATAAAAATAAAAAAAGAACATGTGAAAAAATGATTGATAATATAGAAAGTGCTGCTAAAATGTATGTTAATCAAAATAAGTATGAGTTAGGCTTTGATTGCAGTGGTACTCCTAAAGAAATAACATTAAAGACATTAGTGGATGCTGGTTATTTGGGTGGTGAATTAGTTAATCCAATAAATAAAGAAGAAATTAGTTTAGAAAGTAAAGTATTAGTAACTTATGATTGTAGTGTCAAAGGATTTAAATATAAAGTAAATAATATAAATTGTAATTAAATAAAAAAAGATATTGTTTTTTAAAAAGAAATATGGTAAAATTAAGAAGAATAGGAGAGATGAATATGGCATTAAACAAATTAAAAAAATTTGTAACTGAAGAAGTTATGGACGAAGTAAGTGAAGATGAATACTATGATGCTGAAAAAGTAACAATACCAAGTGGTACAGGTAAAATGATTCTTTTAGAACCTCGTGCATATTCAGAAAGTCAACAGATAGCAGATCATCTTAAAAAAAGAAATACTGTTGTTGTCAATATGAAAAGAGTAACTCCCGATCAAGCAAAAAGAATAGTAGATTTTTTAAGTGGAACGGTATATGCTATTGGAGGGGATCTTCAAAAAATAGGTGGAGGAATATTCTTATGTACTCCAAAGAATGTTAATGTTGAAGGAACAATTTCTGAAGACGAAGAAAAAGGTAAAAAGAAAAACGATCCAGATTTAGAATGGTAATAAAGTAGGTGACTATAATGAAGAGGTTTACTGTAGTTAATGAAGGCTATAACATGGAAGAAGTAAATAGATTTATTGATATAGTAATAAAAAGACTAGAAAAATTAAATAATGAAAATGCAATGTTGCAAACAAAAATCTCTTCATTAGAAGAAAAATTAAAAGAAGAGAAAGTAAGTGAAATAAAAGTAACTGAAGCAATAATGGCAGCGAGAGATACTTCTGATAGAATCAAAAGTTTAGCTAGAGAAGAAGCAAATATGATTGTAGAAGAAGCTAGAAATAATGCTAATGCTATTGTCCATGAAGCATTATTAAATGCTGAAAAGACTGAGCATGAAGCAATGCTCTTAAAAAAGAACATTACTGTATATAAAAATAGAGTCAAAAATATAATAAAGTCACAACTTGAAATAGCGGAAGATTTAGATAAATATGATCTAGATAAATAATATGAAATAACTAGTAGAAATGCTAGGATTTTTTCATAGTAACTTAATGTGGAGGTAAATAATGAAGAAAAAGCATCTAGTAATAGTAGGAGTAATTATATTAAGTGCTATAGTTATACTAGGATTATATCAAACATTTGCTTTAAGTAGCGATATAACCAAAGATACAAGTGGTTATTATAATGTTACAATAACCGATGGAACTACCATTACCGTACCTGCTGGTAGTACCAAAACAGTATACTATAAATTAACTAATACCAATAAAGGAATAGTTAAGTATGGCGTAGGTTATAGCGGTACTAATATAACAGTAAAGTATTATACGGATACTATCGACCCAGTAACTGGTACAGTAGATTATGGTAAAAGCAAATATATAAAACTATCTGTTGAAAATACAGGAACAACTTCTAGTACTGCAACACTATCTACGATCTTAGGCTATGAAAATGGCGGTGATTTGATAGTTCCATCAGGAGTAACACTAGTAACTGAAAAAAAATCACCTTTATCATCATACATAACTAATTTATATAATAATGCAACTAAAACAGCAGTAATAAATAATAGTATTACATATCAGTATGATCCTAAAAATAGCCTTATGAAAGATGTAGGCAATAATATAAGATATTATGGAGCATCACCAAATAATTATATTTATTTTAACTGTAGTAATTATTCTAATCAATCTAGTTCTACGTGCGAAACATGGAGAATAATAGGGGTGTTTGATGGTAAGATAAAACTTATAAGAAATGAATCTATAGGAGAATATTCTTGGGATAATAAAAATGTTTCTACAGGACCAGAAAATGACTATGGTAAAAATGACTGGACAGATGCCAGACTAATGAAATTATTAAATCCTGGTTATGAATCAAAAACTACTGGAGGTAGCCTATATTATAATGCAAAAAGTGGTAACTGCTATTCAGGACAGAGTAACGCAACTAAAGCATGTAATTTTACTAGCACAGGAATAAAGAATGCTACAACAAGAAACTTAATATCTGATACAATATATTATCTAGGAGGGCATAATAGTTTTTCAGTATATCCAAATCAAATATATGAAAAAGAAAGAGGAACAACAGTATATTCCGGAAGACCAACAGAATGGACAGGAAAGATAGCACTAGCATATCCAAGTGATTATGGCTATGCTGCAGATTTAGGAAAATGTAGTCAAAACTTAAATAATTATAATAATAGTACCTGTACCTCAAATAACTGGATGAAAGCAATAGTAGCGCCAAACTATGGTTGGTTATTAACCCCTCGTTCTGGCATCGCGAGCAATGTGTGGTATGTCTATTCGTCGGGTGGAGTCTACTACAACAGCTACGTCTATAATGCGTATGGGGTCGCGCCAGTCCTATTTCTGAACTCTGATGCAAATGTGAAGTCAGGAACTGGTACGAGTTCAGATCCATATCAAATTTCTGTGTAACAGAATTTGATATGTCATACTTTGGTAGTGGATGCTTGTCAAAAAA
>UMJX01032479.1_pt1 | contig 9806 bp, 9 predicted proteins | sample 1966131 | NCBI WGS metagenome assembly UMJX01 (sample SAMEA4836162, study PRJEB28245) | human gut metagenome | biome: gut microbiome; material: fecal sample | place: Denmark | collected 2008 | reverse complement strand
ATTCAATTTATCATAGGTCTTAAAAACACGCTCAAATATCGGGTGTGCCTTAGACATTATAAAGAACAAGCCTACTGCAAGAATAGGCACAATACATAGGAATATAAGTGCCATAGATGAGTTTACATTAAAAGCAAGAACCAATGCACATATGAGCATTATCGGAGCACGAACCGCAACTCTTATAATCATCATATAAGCATTCTGAACATTAGTTACATCTGTTGTAAGTCTTGTTACGATACTTGCGGTAGAGAATTTGTCTATATTTGAAAAAGAGAAATTTTGAACCTTGTAATACATATCCTTACGAAGATTTTTCGCAAAACCGGCTGATGCTATAGCTGCACTTCGTCCCGAAAGTATGCCAAAAATCAAGGATATAAGCGCAAATACTACAAGCACAACGCCCATTTTTACGATATATTCAAGGTTGCCATCATCTATACCGAAATCTATCAGATTCGCCATAAGAAGTGGTATTACAACCTCCATTATGACCTCAAAAATAACAAAGACAGGTGCAAGTATAGAGTGCTTTTTATACTCTCTTACACTTCTTAAGAGCTTTCTAACCATATTTTTACCTCCTGCTCTACTCTAAATTTTTTTTGATTTTTTGAATTGTTGCAATAAATGCACTGATTTCTTCATCGCTAAGACCTGCTGTCATTTTTTTGTCGATTTCTACAATATCAATTTCGATAATTTTATTAAGCTCAATCGCCCTATCAGTTAAAACCAGCTTTTTAAGTCTTGCATCATATGGTACGGATTCACGCTTGATAAGTCCCTTTTCTTCCATAATAGATAAAGCCTTTGAGGCTGTCGAACGGCGGATAGAAAATTCTTTTTCTATATCCTTCTGAAAAATATCCCTATCACGATTATGTACAAGATAGCCTATAAGCCAGCCTGTAGCACCTGTCAGCTCATCAACACGCTTTATGTTTTCAGAAGCAATAATCTGTCTATGCAACATATTATTTACAGTTCTAAGCTCAAATCCGATTGTATGCTTATATGCCAAAAAAATCACCTCTTTAAAATTGTTAGTTTACGAATTGTTTCATAACTAATTGTTATATAGCTAACATTATACTCATATATTTTTTGATTGTCAACCTTGCCTTGTGTAAATCTTGTGATGTGTTTTTCTGAAAATTATGTTATTATTTAATAACGAAAGGAAGATTTCAATGTATGAATATAAGCTGATACGCTCTAAGCGTAAATCTATCTCTCTTGAGATTTCTAAGAATTTAGATATAATAGTCCGCTCACCATATGGCTTTCCGAAAGCAGAAATAGACCGTTTTGTTACATCAAAAAATGACTGGATAACTAAAAATCTTGAAAAGATGAAAACAAGAACTGAAAAATATCCAAGCCAAGTTTCTGAAGATGAGGCTAAATCCTTAATAGAAAAAGCTAAGAAAATTCTGCCTGATAAAGTTGCATACTATTCTAAGCTTATGAACTTATATCCAACAGCATTAAAAATCACCTCTGCAAAAACTCGTTTTGGAAGTTGCAGCGGTAAGGATAGTATTTGCTTCTCTTATTTGCTAATGCGTTATCCTGATGAAGCCATTGATTATGTTGTTGTTCACGAACTTGCACACATCAAACATAAAAATCATAGTAAAGCTTTCTATGCCTTAATAGAAAAATATCTACCCGATTATAAAGAGCGTGAAAAACTGCTAAAATAAATATTCACCACAAAATTATTACTATTAGTATAAATTTGAAATTAAATACAAAAAGGAATATTATATAGATATTTTTTACAATATATTAAAATTGATTTTGTTGCGAAAAATTGTCTATGCTTGATTATTTAACTATAATAGGGTATAATGTAGAAAAAATAAAAAATGGGGGTTATTAAAATGTACAAAGATTTGTGCGATTCAATCGGTCTTGTCGCTCAATACGACCCAGATGTCGCTGCTGCAATGAACGATGAACTTAAAAGACAACGCAGAAACCTTGAGCTTATCGCTTCTGAGAATATCGTTTCTCCTGCTGTTATGGCGGCTATGGGTTCAGTTCTTACAAACAAATATGCTGAGGGCTATCCTGGAAAGAGATATTACGGTGGCTGCCAATGCGTTGATGTTGTAGAGCAAATCGCTATCGACAGAGCTTGCAAGCTTTTCGGTTCAGAATATGCTAATGTTCAGCCACATTCAGGTGCTCAGGCTAATACAGCAGTTTATTTTGCAATGCTTGAGCCAGGTGATACTGTTATGGGTATGTCACTAAGTGAGGGCGGACATCTTACTCACGGTTCACCAGTAAATATTTCTGGTAAATACTTCAACTTCGTCCCTTATGGCGTTGACCCTGAAACACACAGAATCAACTACGACAAGGTTCTTGAAATCGCTAAAGAAGTTAAGCCAAAGATGATTGTCTGCGGTGCAAGTGCTTATCCAAGAATTATCGACTTCAAGCGTTTCAGAGAGATTGCCGACGAGGTCGGTGCATATCTTATGGTAGATATGGCTCATATTGCCGGTCTTGTTGCAGCAGGCGTTCACCCAAGCCCAGTTCCATATGCACACTTCACAACAACTACTACTCATAAAACCCTTAGAGGTCCAAGAGGTGGTCTTATTCTTTGCAATGAGGAATACTCAAAGCAGATTAACAAGGCTATCTTCCCTGGTACTCAAGGTGGTCCGCTCATGCACACAATAGCCGCTAAGGCTGTTTGCTTTGGTGAGGCTCTCAAACCTGAATTCAAGACATATGGCGAAAATATCGTTAAGAACGCTAAGGCTCTTGCTAATGGTCTTGTTTCAAGAGGTCTTAACCTTGTTTCTGGCGGTACAGACAACCATGTTATGCTCCTTGACCTTCGTGATAGAGAAATCACTGGCAAGGAACTTGAGCATAGACTCGACGAGGTTTATATAACTGTTAATAAAAATACTGTTCCAAACGAGCCACGCAGTCCATTCGTAACAAGCGGTATCAGAATTGGTACTCCTGCGGTTACTACAAGAGGTCTTGGCGTTGAGGAAATGGACAAGATTGCTGACTTCATTTCACTTTGCGTAAATGATTTTGAGGGCAACGCAGATGATATTCGTGCAGGTGTAAACGAAATCTGCGCTAAATTTCCACTTTATGAATAATTTAAAACAGCAGTATATCTGACTGCTAAAGGCATAGCTTAATTATGAGCTATGCCTTTTTGCATATGCTTATAAAATAAGTTTGCAAAAAGTAGACATTTTAAAGTAGACATTTGAATAATTTTGAGGTATAATAAATTATATTTGTATAATATTCCGAAAGGATGGAAAGTTTATAATGAAAAATGCTATAAAAAAAATTGCTGCTTCTACAATCTGTGGTGCTTTGCTTTTGAGTATGGCTGGCTGTGCAGATACTTCATGGAGCGTTAAGAGAAATGATGATGAAAAGCTTTCTGTTGGCACATATATCTATTATATGAATCAGGCATACAGTGAAGCTAAAGAAAAAACAGGCAAATCTGGTAACGATGTTCTCAGTGAAACTATTGACAAGAAAACCGGCGATGAATGGATTCGTGACCGTGCAAAGGAGCTTTGTGCAGAGCAAATGACACTCGATAAACTCTGCCAAGATAACAAAATCACGATAACAGATGATGAAATAGACGCTACATATAAAAGTCAAAGTGTTTTCTATGGTTACGGATATTGCTCGTATTATGATATGTGGGTTATGTCTAAGCAAAGCTATGAGGCTATGGGTATTTCCGAAAATTCATATAAGAACGCAATAATCAAGACTGCTCTCGAAAAAGACAAGCTTTTCAATAAGCTTTATGGCGAGGGAGGCAGCAAGGAAGTTAAGGATAGCGAGCTTGAAAAATATTTCAAAGAAAACTATGTAAGCTATAAATATCTTACAACCTCTTTAAACAAAACAGATAGCAACGGAAAATCTACAACTATGACTGACGAAGAAAAGGAGGTTGTCAAAGCTCAATATGAAAGATATGTAAAAATCATAAATGAGCAAGGCAAAACAATAGATGATGTCGCTGCACAATATGATAAAGATTATCCTTCCGAATCATCTACTGAAAGCTCAAGCGAATCAAGCCAAGAAACAACCTCATCAGCCTCTTCAGAAAAATCAAGTCAGCCTGAAACAACTTCATCTGAAGCTTCTACTGAAAGCTCAACCGAAAGCTCTAATTCTTCTACAAAAAAAAGCAGCTCGGTACAATCATCAGTAGAAGATTTGAGCAATGACAACTTCGTATTTGGTGATGAAGTCAAGAAAAAACTCAAGGAAATGAAAGACAACGAGGCTGCTTATGTTGCCACTTCTTCTGCATACTACTTCCTTTATAAGACACCTATTGCCGACGAAGTGAGTTCCGCACTTGACAAAAATAATACAAGCAACTATCGTTCTAAAATACTTCACTCTATCAAGGACGATGAATTTGATAAGTATATTGAAGAGCAAGGAAAGAAAATTGATTACGAATTCAATGATGCCGCATATAATAAATATACACCATCAAGAGTTATTCCTGATTCTGATAATTCAAAGGACGAATCTTCAAAGGCTTCAAGTGAAGCAAACACAGAATCTTCAACAGAATCCAAGACTTCAAGCAAAGCAAGCAAGGAAACTTCAACAGAATCTAAAACTGCAAGCGAAGCAAGCACAGAATCTTCAACAGAATCTAAGACTGCAAGCGAAGCAAGTAAATCAGAAAGTTCTGCACAAGGTTAATCATTAAATATAGCAATGGCGTTCAGATTGAATAAGTCTGAACGCCATTTTTGTTTGTAAAAAATCAAACAGTTATGATTTAATATCGCTTATTTTTAAATTGAATTTAATGCCAAGATTATCTGCGGAAATCTCTTTTAAAAAGCCTTCCTTAGAAATTGTCACATCAAAATTTATTACAAGGCTATCTAATGTTGATTTATTATCATCAATTAGCTTTCTATAATAGCTGTAATCTTTGGTTCTCTTAAAAACAGCTTGACTATTTGTAAGTATACAATCAGCTATTGAGTATGGTTTCATAGCAAAACTCATAATATCGCCATTTTCAGTGCTTTCTGTGGTTAAACCAAGAATTTCAGTTTTGCCCTCATCACTACTTAGAATATTATAAATATTAGCCAGCGAATTTTCGATTTCATCAGCATTAACATAATCCTGCCAACCTATTTTATCTATAAGGCCTTGCCAATCATTATTGAAATTTGTTATGCTAAAATCTTTAGTTTCAGAAAATAAAGCAAAGAAAATTTCAGCATTTTTCTCATTTATATCTATAATTTCTGTCTTGTCATTTTGATTATAAAGAATTTTCCCACCATTACCTGCACAATTTATTTTTATATTTATCTTATCTTCCTTTTTAGAAGCGCTTGTAATTGGCTTGGAAATAATATCAAATTCCGCAGTAAGCTTTTTGCCGTCTGGATTGACTTCATATCTGCCCGTAAGTGTACTAAATCTATCTTTAAATGGATTTTCTAAAGTAGCGTCAACCCTTGCACTATAAGCAGTAAAAGTATTTTTTGAGGCAGAAATCATCTTAAAAAACGGCTCTGAATGTAAAGAATTGATTTTAAAGAATAATATTGCAGTTGCTATAATAGCCGACAAAACAACTATGGCAATAAGTATAAATATAGTTCTACGAAATTGATTCATAGATTTCTTTAAGTCAGGGTCACTTTTTTCGGTTTCCAAAAATATATCATCTTGAGCGTTTTTTATTATAAATCACCTCTATTCTTAAAAGCTATTATTATTTTAATAATAAAATAAATATATCACAAGCAGTATAAAATATCAACTTTTTAAAATTAAATATAAAAAATATGTATATAACGTTGACAATAAGTGCCGTATATTGTATTATGTAGCCAAGACAATAGGAAGAAAGAAGGAAAAATTTTGCAGCTTATAGTAAATAATATTACTAAGTCATTCGGCGAAAAAGAAGTTCTTCGTGGAATAAGCCTTAATGCCCATAGTGGCAAAGCTTTAGGTCTGCTTGGTAGAAATGGTGCTGGCAAAACTACCACTATCAGAATTATTATGGGGGTTTTCCCTGCAGATAGTGGAGAAATTCTTGTCGATGATAAGCCAATCGACAGAAATGAACTGACTATCGGATACTTGCCAGAAGAAAGAGGAATGTATCCAAAGAAAAAAATTATCGACCAGCTTGTTTATTTTGGCAGGCTTCATGGTTTAAGTAAGAATGATGCTATCTCATCCTCAAAGCAATGGCTTGAACGCCTTTATATGACAGAATATGCCAATAACAAGCTCGAAACCCTTTCTAAAGGTAATCAACAAAAAATTCAGCTTGCAGCGGCAGTTATGTGCAAGCCTTCAGTCGTAATTCTTGATGAGCCTTTCTCTGGCCTTGACCCTGTCAACGCTATGCTTTTAAAGGATATTATCAAAGAGCTTATCAATGAAGACACCATAGTATTTTTCTCAAGCCATCAAATGAACTATATCGAAGAATTTTGTGAAGATATTGCAATTCTTAATGGTGGCACAATAGTTCTTAATGGTGCTATCAACGACATAAAACGCAGTTATCGTAGAGATATGATAGCTATTGATTCACTTGATTATAAAAATATTCTCAAGCTTATCTTTGAGAAATTCTCTAATGAGATAATCTCAGCCGAAGCCGATAATGAAATTGATAACAGAGTTAAGGTCAAATTAAAGGAACCGTCCTCAAAACAGTCACTATATAATCTTATTTCCTCAAGCGGAATAGATATTGATGGAATGGGCATTATACAGCCGACCTTAAATGATATTTTTGTTGAATATACGGAGGACAAAATATGAAAACCAAAAGAAAGAGTGCCTTTAAAACCATTCTTGGCTTTGAATATATTTCTGTAATTAAAAATAAGGCATTTATAATCAGTACAATACTTGTAGTTGCTACTTTGATTCTTACATCATTTTTGCCTGCACTTATTATTGGACTTACTTCCTCTGATAGTAGTGACGAAGAAACAGAAAAACCAAAAATCGCAGTTGTAAACAAGGCTTACGAAAAAGACGATGTAATCGTAAAAGCTATTACAGATAACTTTAACGACTATGATGTAGAAATCATAAAAAGTGAAAGTGATGCTCAAACAGGCGTTAAAGATGGACTATACAGCTTCTCTATAATTCTTAATAAACCGCTTGAATATAACTATATCACGCTCACACAATCCATTTATGATACAACCACCGATATGGTGGATACTGCTATTACATCAGCATACCGCACAACAGAGCTTGAGAAAAAGGGCATTTCTGCTCAGGAATCTGAAAAAATCCTTTCAGCTTATACAACGAAAAGCGTTATTACACTTGGAACAGACCAAACAACTGCATATATTTCTACATATATTCTTGTTATGGCACTATATATAGCTATTCTTGCATATGGACAGCTTGTTGCTACCAGCGTTGTCACAGAGAAAAGCAGTCGTGCTATGGAAATGCTTATAACCTGTGCCTCACCATCAGACCTTATGTTTGGAAAGGTTATTGGTGCTGGGCTTGCAGGCTTTACTCAAATAGCAGTAATTTTCGGAGTAGGAGCAATATCACTTCCTGTTATGTTAAACTCTATGCCTGCTGACCTTAAATCTATAATTTCTTTCCCTATCGAATCGGCACTTTTTGCTATACTATTCTTTGTTCTTGCTTTCTTTATATATGCCTTTGTTTTTGCTGCAATAGCATCTCTTGTTTCAAGAATAGAAGATTTAAGTAGTATTATGTCACCGGTTATGTTTATAATTATATTTGTCTTTATGGCTGTTATTTTCGGTATGAACAGTGGTGAGCTTAATAGCCCTCTTATGATAACAATATCCTACATACCTTTCACAGCACCAATCGCTATGTTTGCAAGAATAGCAATGAGCGATGTAGCCGCTTGGGAAATTATTATTTCGGTAGCAATTCAGGTTGCATCTGTATTCATACTCGGAAAGCTTGCTGCTGCTATTTATAGAGTAGGTGTTCTTCTCTATGGCAAGCCACCAAAGCTTGGTCAAGCATTAAAAATGGTATTCAGCAAAAAAGCCCGCAGCTAATAAATTAAAAGTTTTGCTCAAGGCAGCGAGCCACCGCTACAAAAGACTTGCAATTTATAAAAAAGTTTTGTACAATATATTGAGAGTTTATTCTGTATGAAAGGCTGATTATATGAAAAAATTATATGCTGTTATTATCTCAATACTTGTGCTTTGCGGCTCAGTCTTTATGTCTGGCTGTAGTGATTTTACTTTTAATCCTATTGGCAAATGGGAAAATATCGAAACAAAAACAGTAGACGGCTTAGATGTAGAAGACCCATATGACAGAAGCTTTTATCTTATTTTCCGCCATGATGGTACAGCCTATATGACACTTGGAGATACTAAGTTAGATGTAGATTTTTCATACATATACGATGATGAATCTGTTACAATAACCAGTAAACCTCAAAATAGCGATAATAAACCAGTTTCAGTTAAATATAAGCTAAAAGAAAACGGCACTGTTATGGAAAGTGAAATCAATGGACTAATCAATATATATAAGCGAGTATAATTAAAAGCTTATATAAAACATAAACGGGCTATCAGATTTGATAGCCCGTTTTATTTATCTGCTTAACAGAATTAATTTAAATATATGAATTAAAATTATGCGTTGCCAAGACGAATCATTTCATCTATGCACTTTCTTGATTGTGCAATTTCTTCATCAGTCATCTTAATCTCAAAGGCCTTACCATTATCAATATTTTCGATTGAACGAAGAACATCATTAAGGGTAGTAAGCTTCATATTAGGGCAAAGAATTTTCTTTGAAAGAATGTAGAAATCCTTATCCGGACATTCATACTGAAGGTCCTCTGCAATACTCATTTCTGTACCGATAATAAATTCTTTGTGGTCGGATTTCTTGGCATAATTTGCGATGCCTGATGTAGAACCTACATAATCAGCACGCTCTACTACTGCTGGAATACATTCAGGGTGGACAAGCACAAGTGCTGCTGGGTGAAGCTTCTTAGCCTCCTCTAAATCCTTGAGAGTAACAGACGCATGAACAGGGCAGCCACCTTGCAAAAGCTTAATATCCTTTTCAGGAACATTTTTCTTTACAAAATCTCCAAGGTTGCAATCAGGGATAAATAAGATTTTATCACTATCCATATTCTTGACGATTTTTACGGCTGTTGATGAGGTTACGCATACATCACATACTGCCTTGAGTGCGGCTGTTGTGTTGATATATGCTACAACTGTTCTATCCGGCTCCATTTTTTTGAGCTGTGAAATCATATCAGGCTCCATCTGCTCTGCCATAGGGCAGGTTGCAAGCGGATTTGCAAGGAATACACGCTTATCGGGAGAAAGCATTTTTGCTGTTTCAGCCATAAAGTGAACACCACAAAGGAGAATATTCTTTGCGTTTGTTTTCTGTGCCTCAAGACTAAGTGTGAATGAATCACCAACAAAATCAGCAACTTCTGTAATCTCTCTTGCAACATAGCTATGAGCAAGAATAAATACATCTTTTTCCTTTTTAAGCTTTAAAATCTTATCCTGTACATCTCTAATCATAATTAACTTCCTCTCATAATATTAATGCTGTTGAACAAGCGAACTAAGTTTGCCCTTAAATATAATATAAGCTCAATGATAAATATTAGTTTATAATTAACTTTGAAAAACTATCAATTTCAAGGCTTAACTAACATTTATCTTTCAGGGAACCCCTTGCGAGGC
>UMJX01052350.1_pt1 | contig 9855 bp, 10 predicted proteins | sample 1966131 | NCBI WGS metagenome assembly UMJX01 (sample SAMEA4836162, study PRJEB28245) | human gut metagenome | biome: gut microbiome; material: fecal sample | place: Denmark | collected 2008 | reverse complement strand
TGGAGCTTGAGGCGATGGCGCTGCCGCAGCCGAAGGTCTCAAACCTGACGTCGGTGATAATGCCGTCGTCTATCTTCAGGTACATCTTCATTATATCGCCGCACTTGGGGTTGCCGACCTCGCCTATGCCGTCGGCGTTCTCTATCACGCCCACATTGCGGGGATGATAGAAGTGATCCATTACTTTTTCACTGTAAAGAGCCATAATATCTCCTTATTCCAATATAAATTTTCTCTCGCCGCTGAGCTTTTCATTCCACAGCGGAGACATGTTTCTGAGCCTTTCGACCGCTTCTTTTACGCATTTGACGATGAAATCGGCTTCCTCAAGAGTGTTATCCTCGCTGAGCGAGAGGCGCAGCGAGCCGTGAGCCACTTCATGCGGCCTGCCTATGGCGAGGAGCACATGGCTCGGGTCAAGCGAGCCCGAGGTGCACGCCGAGCCGGAGGAGGCGTAGATGCCGTTTGCGTCGAGCAGGAGCAGCAAGCTCTCGCCCTCTATGCCTTCAAAGCAGAAGCTGACGTTGCCGGGCAGTCGGTTGACGGGGTCGCCGTTGAGCGCCGAATGCGGTATCTTTGACAGCTCCGAGATGAGTTTATCCCTGACCGCCGCAGTCTTTGCGGCTCTGTCGTCAAGCTCTTCGCAGGCTTTTTTAAGCGCGGCCGCCATGCCGACTATTGCGGGCACATTCTCCGTGCCGGCACGCTTGCCCCGCTCCTGAGCGCCGCCCTCGATGATATTCGTCAGGCGGATACCCTTGCGGGCATAGAGCACGCCAGTGCCCTTGGGGCCGTGAAATTTATGCGCCGAGAGGGAGAGCATATCAATATTCTGCTCCCTGACGTTGATGTGCAGGTGACCTGCCGCCTGGACGGCGTCGGTGTGGAAGAGCACGCCCTTCTCACGGCAGACGGCGCCTATTTCGCTTATCGGCATGACCGAGCCTATCTCGTTGTTTGCATACATTACGGAGACAAGGCAGGTGTCGTCCCTGATAGCGGAGGCGACCTGAGCGGCGGTGACTGTACCCGTTTCGCCCACGGGCAGCAGCTCTACTTCAAAGCCGCGGCTCTCCAGCTTTTTGAGCGTGTGCAGGATCGCGTGATGCTCAAACGCTGTGGAAATTATGTGCTTCTTGCCTTTTTTTGCGCCGAGCTCCGCTGCGGAGATGAGCGCCTGATTATCCGCCTCACTGCCGCCTGAGGTGAATGTGATCTCATTCGCCGAGCAGCCGAGACATTCGGCTACGGTCTCCCTCGCCCCCGCAAGAGCGTGGGCAGCCTCAAGCCCGACGGAATGCAGGCTTGAAGGGTTGCCGTAGATCTTATCCATATATGGGAGCATTGCCTCTATCGCTTCGCGACACATTTTGGTCGTTGCGGCGTTGTCAGCATATATAGTCATCTTGATTTTCCTTTCGTATTTTCTTCTATTTCCTCTGTTAATCGGCGAACATCGGGGTTGTCAGATATCTGTCGCCCGTGTCGGGGAGCAGCACGACTATCGTCTTGCCCTTATTCTCTTCTCTCTTTGCGAGCTGCATTGCGGCGAATACCGCTGCGCCCGAGCTGATGCCCACAAGCACGCCCTCAGTCCTGCCTATCATCTTGCCGGTGGCGAAAGCGTCCTCGTTGGTGACGGTGATTATCTCGTCGTATACGGAAGTGTTGAGAATATCGGGCACGAAGCCTGCGCCTATGCCCTGGATCTTATGAGCGCCCGCAACGCCGGTCGAGAGGACGGGTGAGCCTGACGGCTCAACGGCAACGACCTTGACGTTGGGATTCTTTGACTTGAGGTATTCGCCGACGCCCGTGACGGTGCCGCCGGTGCCGACGCCCGCGACAAAGATATCGACCTTGCCTGCGGTGTCCTCCCAGATCTCAACGCCCGTAGTCTTGCGGTGAATGTCGGGGTTAGCGGGGTTTGTGAACTGGCCGGGGATGAAGCTGCCGGGGGTCGCCTCCGCCAGCTCCTTGGCCTTGGCGATAGCGCCCTTCATGCCCTTTGCGCCCTCGGTGAGCACAAGCTCCGCGCCGTAAGCCTTCATAAGCTGTCTGCGCTCGACGGACATCGTTTCGGGCATTACGATTATTGCCTTATAGCCCTTTGCCGCCGCAACGCTTGCGAGGCCTATGCCGGTGTTGCCGCTCGTCGGCTCGATTATGACTGAATCCTTGGTCAGCAGACCCTTTGCCTCGGCGTCGTCAAGCATTGCCTTTGCGACTCTGTCCTTGACAGAGCCTGCGGGGTTGAAGTACTCGAGCTTTGCGAGCACTCTTGCGCCGAGCTGCTCTTTTTGCTCTGTATTCCTCAGCTCCAGCAGGGGAGTGCCGCCTATAAGATCCTGTATTGATGAATAAACTTTTTCTTTCATGATTGACAGCCTCCATAAACATATCCTTCTGATAGGATTATCGTATCACAATATTCCTACTTTGTCAATAGGTTTTTGAGAATTCTTTAAAAAATCAACCCGCGCGGTCTTTTCGGCCGCACGAGTCGGGATAAATTTGATTCAGATTTCGTAGTCGCCGACCGCCGAGGGGTCGATGAGGTCGGCAATAGAGATGCTGTCGAGGTAGCCGCAGATGAGGTTGTCGAGCTTCTCCCACATGGGTAGGGTGAGGCATTGCACCGCCCGCTCGCATTTATTCGGCTTGCAGTCGAGGCAGGAGACGGGCGCAAGCGAGCCCTCGGTAAGCCGCAGAATTTCGCCGACGGAGTATTCCTCGGGCTTACGGGTCAGGCGGTATCCGCCGCCGCGGCCTCTCATGCCCTCAACGATATTTGCCTTGACAAGGATGCTGACGATGCTTTCAAGGTATTTCTCCGATATATTCTGCGACTTTGCGATGGAGTCGAGCCTCTTGTATTCGCCGTCCTTGCTTAGGGCAAGCTCAAGCATGACCCGCAGGGCGTATCTGCCCTTGGTTGAAACCAGCATCGTAACCCTCCCTTTCTTTAGATGTTATGCCCCTTGCCGAGAGTCGGCAGGGTGCAGGAAAGCCGCCGTTTGAGTGCGGCGGCTGTAGTATTATTCTGCGTCGTCGGCGTTCTCCCAATTGTGCCAAACAGCCTGCACGTCGTCGTTATCCTCAAACATTTCGAGCATCTTTTCCATGTTCTTGATGTCGTCGGGGTCGGTGAGAGCGGTGTAGGTCGAGGGAACATACTCAACCTCGGCGGAGACAAAGGAATAGCCCTTGGCTTCGAGGTCGTCACGGACTGCGCCGCAGTCGTTGGGCTCTGTTCTTATTTCAAACACGCCGTCGTCGGTCAGAAAGTCGGTAGCGCCGGCCTCGAGAGCGTCCTCCATGAGCTTATCCTCATCAACGCCCTCCTGCTCGATAACGATAACGCCCTGCTTTGAGAACATGAACGAAACGCAGCCGCTCTGGCCCATGTTTCCGCCGTATTTGTCAAAGTAATGGCGAACGTCGCCGGCGGTCCTGTTGCGGTTATCGGTAAGAGTCTCAACGATAACTGCGATGCCCGAGGGGCCGTAGCCCTCATAGACTATCTCTTCATAATCGGCGCCGCCTGCTTCGCCGGCAGCCTTTTTGATTATCCTGTCGATATTGTCATTGGGGACGTTGTTGGCCTTAGCCTTGGCGATAACGTCCTTGAGCTTTGAGTTTGACGCGGGATCGGGGCCGCCCTCGCGGACGACGACCGCTATCTCACGGCCGATCTTAGTGAAGATCTTGGCTCTCTGATTATCGGTTTTTTCTTTTTTGCGCTTAATAGTGCTCCATTTTGAATGGCCGGACATTTAGAAAACCTCGCTTTATGTCTTTATGTGTATTAACTTAATTATTATATATCAAAACCGTGCCGCTTGTCAAGATTTTATTGCGTTGCGAAGCTCGAATACCGTGCCGTCCTTCAGCGGCTCGTCGGTTTCCTCAAGGTCGAGGCTGTCGGAGGAGTCCGCCTTGTAAATGAGCGTATCGTCCTTGACGGTGAAAACATAGTGCTTGCCCTCGCTGTTTGTGATGGTGAGCGTGCCGTCGCCGACCTCATATGTGCCCCTGAAGGAGAGGCTGTAGAGCGCCGAATACCTGAATGAGCAGTTGCCGTCCTCGCGCAGGATTATCTGCCTGCCCATAGCCTCGGCCTCGGTGTCGACATATCTGCCGTAGGTGACGGGGGAGGATGAGCCGCACCCGCCGAGAATCAGCAGAGCCGCCGCAATGAAAGCGCATAGGATTTTTTTCATAATACACACTCCTGTTTTTTATTATATCGCCTGATTGAATCCCTCGCCGAGGATCTCGTTCGCCTCACTGACGATGATAAACGTCTTGTGGTCTATCGCCTTTGCGGTGCGGATTATGCCGGGTATCTCGTGCCTGCGGGCAACGCAGATGAGCATATTTTTATTCTCGCCCGTGTATGCGCCGACTACCGGCACTATCGAAACGCCCCTGTGCGACGAGGTGATTATAGCCTTTGAGATTTCTTTGGGCTTCTCGGTGATTATCATCAGCATTTTGCCGTTGCCCGTGCCGTAGACCATCGAGTCGATCAGACGGGTGCTTGCAAATATCGTGATTATGGCGTAAAGGCCGCTCTCTATACTGCGGAAAACTATCATGTTGGAGATTATGACGAGGGCATCCGCAACGAGCACGACCTTGCCTATCGTGATGAATTTCCATTTCTTGTGGATGAGCCTTGCCACGATATCCGTGCCGCCGCTGGTAGCGCCGGTTATCGTTATCAGCCCCAGCCCCGCGCCCTCGAGAATTCCGCAGAAGAGCGAGGCGAGGAGCTTGTCGCCCGTGTAGGTCGGCATGATCGCGCCGAAGACATCGAGCGCCGTCGAGAGTATCACCGTGACCCAGAGCGTGCGAGCCACGAGCTGCCTGCCGAGGAATATCCACATGAGTATCAGCATTGGGATATTCAGCGCAAGGTTCACTATACCTACGGGCAGCGAAAACAGGTGATTGACTATCACCGCTATGCCCGTGAAGCCGCTTTGAGCAATGGAATTCGGTACGGCGAAGCAGCAAACGCCTATCGAGTAGAGCGAGCAGCCGATGACCCACATTATATTATTTTTGATCAGTTGAAGAGCGCTTTTTTTATTGAGATTCATCGTTTCCCTCCGAAAATCAACCGTCGCTGCGGCGCAACTCGGAATAAAGCTCGTTGATCCTGTCCGTCATGCCCTTGAGGTAAAGCCAGCCGAAGAGGCTCTCAAGCCCCGTTGCGTAGTGATAATCGGCGCTCGACTGATTTTTGGGTATGCCGCCCGTGTGGGCGTTCCTGCCTCTTTTGAATACAGCTTCCTCATCCTCGGTCAGCAGCGGGAGGATGCGCCTTATGCCGCCCGCCTGGGCGGAGGCGCAGACGATGCGTGTCGCGGTTTTGTGGAGCGTGTCCACCGGGCGGTTCGCCTCGCAGACAAGCTCGCTGCGTACGAGCAGGTCAAAGACGGAGTCGCCGACGAAGGCAAGGGTCAGCGGGCTGAGCGCCGAGACGTCGGCGGGCTTTTCAAGCAACAGATTCAAATCCATACCTCCCGTCAGTTGACGAAGTCAAATTCAAGCTCATATATAGAGACCGTGTCGCCCTCGTTGATGCCGCGCTCTCTCAAAGCGTCGATTATGCCGCTCGAGGTGAGCACTCTCTGGAAGTATTGGAGCGATTCATAGTCGTCAAGGTCGGTGCGCTGCAAAATTTTCAGCAGCCACGGAGCCTCCACGAAGTAAACGCCGTCCTCAACTCTGATGGTGAAGCCCTTGTCGTTCTGCTTCTCAAACATCTCGAGCGGGATGGATTCGGTCTCGTAGCGCTTGATTGGCGGCAGGGTGGAGAGCCTGTTCCATATTGCGCTGACAAGCTCCGAGGTGCCCTCGCATATCGGGGCGCACATCGTGTGGTATTCGTAGCCCTTGTCCGTAAAGTAGCTGCGAAGCCTCTCGAGCTGCTCGTCGTCGGCAAGGTCGACCTTGTTGGCGACAACTATCTGCGGGCGCTTTGCAAGCTCTGGGTCGAATTTTTCAAGCTCGCGGTTGATTATCTCGAAATCCTCTATCGGATCTCTGCCCTCGCTGCCCGCGGCGTCAAGAATATGCACGAGCAGGCGGCAGCGGTCGACATGGCGCAGAAATTCGTGACCGAGACCAACGCCGTCGCCTGCACCCTCGATAAGACCGGGGATATCCGCCATTACAAAGGAGCTGCCCTCGCCGAGCGATACAACGCCGAGCACGGGGGTGAGAGTGGTGAAATGATAATTCGCTATGACGGGCTTCGCCTGGCTGACGACCGATACGAGGGTCGATTTGCCGACATTGGGGAAGCCGAGCAGGCCGACGTCGGCAAGCAGCTTCAGCTCAAGGCTAACCTCCCACTCCTCGCCGGGGATGCCGTTCTTTGCGAAGCGGGGCACCTGACGGGTCGGGGTGGCGAAGTGAGGGTTGCCCCAGCCGCCGTTGCCGCCCTTTGCGGCGATAAAAGGTTTGCCGTCGGACATATCCGCCATAACCGCGCCGCTCTCGGCCTCACGGATTATAGTGCCCCTGGGCACTTTGATTATCAGATCCTCGCCCCGTCTGCCGTTTTTGCGCCCGCCGGAGCCGTCTTCGCCGTTGGGGGCGGTGTATTTTCTCTTGTAGCGGAAGTCGGCGAGCGTCGAGAGGTTGTCGTCCACCTCAAAGACTATGTTGCCGCCTCTGCCGCCGTCGCCGCCGTCGGGGCCGCCCGCAGCGACATATTTCTCTCTGCGGAAGCTCACGGCGCCGTTGCCGCCGTTGCCCGCCTTTATCTTGATTTTTGCAATATCTACAAACATGACTTCTCCTTATTTCAGACATTAAATTACATTATATATTATACACTGCGCCGCCGCTTATTACAATACTTTTTTCGCGGTAATCGGCGATATTGTTATTGCTGAATTGCAATTATTTCGCGGGATGCCGAGGACGTCATCCCCTACGACTGAATTGCGGTTGTTTCGTTATATATTCAGCAGGATTATGACTTAAACATCTGCCGGACAATCCTCAGTCACTCCGTGACGGATGATTGATTTTCACCAACAACAAGACCTAAAATTGCCTATATGCTCCATAAATTACGCACTTTGAAGGCTCCCTTGTGTAAAGGGAGCTGTCAGCCGTCAGGCTGACTGAGGGATTGACTTATCAAATTGTCGTTTGAATACTGATTGATTGGTTTATAAAACTGTTGCCAACCTCTTAGGCTCCCTTTGACGAGGGAGCTGTCCGTAGGACTGAGGGGGTTCTTGCCGGAATTCAACCGAGAATTCCTCCGTCACGGCTCTAAATTCGGCGGCGTATGCCAAAACAAATATAATGTAATGTAAATGACACGGTTTTTTATAAAAAAGTTCAAAATAATTTTTGAAACCTCAAAATTTTTATTTTCATCCGTTTAAATTGACAAAAACGGCGGCTTATGTTATATTTACAGAGAAATTGACCGAAAAGGGAGGGGTAATATGCCGACAAAAGTCGAGGAGACAGGCAGGCTTGCGCTCAGGGCTGCCTCGGGCGAGCAAAAGGCCTTTGATGAGCTGTATGCTGCGACGGTCGAGACGGCGTATTACACGGCGACCCTCGTGCTGACCTCGCAGGAGGATATTGCCGACGCCCTCCAGATCTCATATATGAAAGCTTTCGCCCATATCGGCGAGCTGGAGCACCCCGAGAGCTTCGAGAAATGGCTGAAAAAGATAGTTATCAACGAATGCAGGAATTATCTGCGTGACAACGGCAAGCACATATTCTCCACCGTCTATATCGGCGGCAGCTACAACGATGTTGAGGGCAGCGACCTCACTGTTGATATAGCGGGCAATGAGGAATTGCGGCGCACGCTCGACGAGATACTGTCCTCGCTGCCGGAGAAGCAGCGTGTCTGCGTAAATTTATTCTATTATGAGAAATACAGCGTTGCTGAGATAGCGGCGCTGCTCGGCATATCCGAGGGCACGGTCAAGAGTCGCCTGCATTACGGCAGGAGAACTCTCGAACGCAAGTATAAGCGCAGCTCGGAGGGCAAGAGGTTTTACGGCGTTGCCGTTGTGCCTGCTGTTGCCGCTTTGCTTGCTTACAAGGCGGGCAAAAGCTCCGCCCCCGCCGCCGTCAAGGCCGTCACAGGCTCTGTCGTTGCCGCCGAGGCTCAGGCTGCGGGCGTTGCCGCAGTCGCTCTGCCCGCTGCGGTCACGGCGGGCGCTGCCGGCTCGGCGATAAGCGCGGGCGCGGGAATAGGAGCGGCGGCCGTGGTCGGCAAGGTTGTTGCCGTGGCGACTGCTGCGGCTGTTACGGCAGGCGGCGCCGTCGGGATAAAAACCTATGTCGAGAATCGCCCCGAGCCGACGACCGCTCAGAATATCTACACCGAAGAATACGCAACATTGGGCGAATTCGCCGTTACCGAAGCCGATGAAACGGTGATCTCTTTTTCTGTTTCGGACGGCAGCACCGTGACGGTTACAATACCCGTGACGGCTGTGAGAATTCCTTCGACCGTTCGACCGACGGCGGCTGCCGAGGCACCGAGCGAAACTTTTGCACAGTCACGCACCGCTCCGCGCACCGAGCGCACGAGCCGGCCGACTACCACCCGCAAGCAAAAGACGACAACTACCTCTGCAACGACTACGACTGAAAAAGCCGTGACCGCAACGACGGTTAAGCATACCGAGCCGCCCGCGACTGTGCCGCCGGAGGATGATTATGTCGTATCGGGCGGAGTGCTGACCGAGTATAAGGGCAGCGGCGGCAGCGTGACCGTTCCGTCAAAGATAGGCTCGTCGGTCGTTACTGCAATTGGCAGGGGCGCATTCTCGGGCAACACCTCGCTAAGGTCCGTCAGCCTGCCCGTCGGAGTTAAAAAGATAGGGCAGGAGGCGTTCGCCGACTGCACCGCATTGACCTCCGTTTCGCTCCCGTCAACTCTTGAGAGCGTCGGGGCGGGCGCATTCTACGGCTGTTCTTCGCTTGGCTCGGTCAATATTCCGAGCGGAGTAACATCTCTCGGCGACGACGCATTTTACGGCTGCTCCTCGCTCAAAACCGTCACGATACCCGACAGCGTTACTTCAATAGGCGACGGAGCTTTTGACGGCTGCGACGGCGTGACCGTTAAGTGCTCAAAGGATTCGGCGGCGTATGAATATGCCGTTGCCAACGGTATCAACGTGAGCACATGATTAAAAAAGGAGATAACCAGAAATGAAGAATTGCGGAACTCAAAGAATTGAAACGGACAGGCTGATACTCAGACGTTATGTGATCGAGGACGCCGACGCAATGTATAAGAATTGGGCGTCCGACAGCGAGGTCACAAAATTTCTGACATGGCAGCCGCATTCGAGCGTTGACGTGAGCCGAAGCATAATCGTGGATTGGCTGAAAGAATATTCCGATGAGAAATATTATCATTGGGCGATCGTGCTCAAGGATAACAGCAACGAGCCGATAGGCGGCATCAGCGTTGTCCATATGAAAGAGGATATCTCAATGGTGCATATCGGCTATTGCTTAGGCAGAGCATGGTGGCGCAGGGGGATCATGTCCGAGGCGCTGAAAGCGGTCATGGACTTTATGTTTGACACGGTCGAAGTGAATCGTGTCGAAGCAAGGCATGACCCGATGAACCCGAATTCGGGCAAGGTGATGCAGAAATGCGGCATGAAATACGAGGGCACTCTGCGGAGTGCCGATCGGAATAATCAGGGCATTTGCGACGCATGTTACTATGCGCTGCTGAGATCGGAGCGCTGAAGTAAAGTTACCATTTACAAAATGGAATCAAGAGAAAGTGCAATTTTTTAGCGCATATCAAAGGGGACGGCGCTCCGAGAGCTG
>UMJX01028553.1_pt1 | contig 9883 bp, 6 predicted proteins | sample 1966131 | NCBI WGS metagenome assembly UMJX01 (sample SAMEA4836162, study PRJEB28245) | human gut metagenome | biome: gut microbiome; material: fecal sample | place: Denmark | collected 2008 | reverse complement strand
TCAGCATCATTTATTCAAAGAAGATTTAAAGTAGGATATGCGAGAGCAGGAAGAATTATAGACCAAATGGAGGCAAGAGGAATAATTTCTGGATATGAAGGAAGTAAACCTAGACAAGTATTAGTTTCAAAAGAACAATGGCAAGAATTGAAAATGGCAAAACCTGTAGGACCAGAGACAGAAGCAGAAGAATAAATATTAACGAAAGAAGGGTATAAGTATCTTGGGAAGAGAAGAGATTTTTTCTAAATTAAATATAAGAGACTATAATAATGAGTTAGAAAAAATATTAGAAAAAAAATCTTTTTCTGAAGGTACTAAAAATATCCTTCTTAATATTTTGTATAAAATGGAAACAGCATATGATGATTATAACAAAGTAAAAGTTTACACAAATAGCAAGAAAGATATGCTAGAAGAAATGCTAAAAATAATAAAAGAAGACTGTGATGAGATAGAACTAGTAAAACCAAGGTTGAATGAAGAAACCAAATTAGGAGATAAAAAGTTTATTGTAGAAGAAAATAAAATAATTTCATATCCTAATGAAAAAACAGTTTGCTATGGACTGTATAATTTAATAAAAAATAGAGTGAGTATTAAAGCAAAATACGGTTTTTTAAAGAGACCATTAGAAAAATTACTAAGCAAAGGCAAAATAGTTGATGAAGAAGAAATAGTAAGAGATTTTGATGGATGGTCGTGGAATGTAGTGGCAGAAGAAATCGAAAACTATATATGCAACATAGTATATCAAAATATAAAAATATTAGTTGGAAATGAATTCTTGCAAGAACAAATAAATAAAAGTAAAGAATTAGATTTTATAGAAGAATTAGAATTAAAGCTAAAATTAAATTACGGAGAAGAATTAGCTCAAAAAATTTTGAATGATATATATAAAATAAGCATTCTAGAAGAAATAAAGAATGATAATAAAAAATTAAAAGACTTTATAAAAATAGAAAATATAATGAAAAAAGACTTAGAGAAAATAAGTAACAAAGAACAATATTTGCAAGAATTAGACACTGAAAAGAAAAAAATAGGTAAAGAAATAAAAAGAATTGACGAAATAATGAATGACACCCAAATACTAAGAAAAGAATTTATGCAAGGAAATTTAAGAAGAGAAAAAAAGATATTTAGCCTTAGCGAATATACGGAATTACTTCAAAGCAGAAGAGAAAAATTATTAATAAAATTAAAAAAATGTAGTAAATTAATGGAACCATTTACCTATGTTCAAATGAAGTTAAAATTAAATGAAAATGTTAAGCTATTTGAAGAATTAGACTTAAATCAGTACAATGAAGAAAAAATATTTAATGAATTAATAAACTTACAAAAGAGCTTTTTGAAAGCATTTAACAAAACACTAAAAAATATAGAAAATAAAAAAGAAATTATAGAAAAAATATATGTGTTTAGATATTATAAGTTAATACCAATAAATAAAACAGAGGAAATAAAAGATATTAAAGATTTAAAAACAGAAATTAAAAGAACAGAAAAATATTTAATAACAAAAGCTTGCAATTTACGAGCAATAAATATATTATGTAATAACGTTGAGAAAAATTATGAAATAACATCAGACATATTAAAATATAGAATAATTGATTTAGAAGATATGCTTTTAGAAGCTCAAAAAAACAATGATAAATTCATTTTAAAAGTATATGACGATAATGCAATAGCGGGAATCTTACAATATGAAACTAATGAAGATTTTAATATAAAATTAAATAAAAAAACTAAATTATTTATATGAAGGAGCGAAGTTTATGAATATTACTTTTTTAGGAGCAACAAAAACTGTTACAGGTTCAAACTTTTTATTAGAAGTAGCAGGAAAAAGAATTTTAATTGACTGTGGACTTTATCAAGGAAAAGCAGCAGAAGAAAGGGAAAATTATGAGGACTTTGCATACAACGTAAGTGACATAGATTATCTATTACTTACACATGCACATATAGATCACTCTGGAAGAATTCCAAAATTATATGTAGAAGGATATAGAAACCCAGTAATTGCAACAAAAGCAACATGTGATTTGTGTTCAATAATGCTTCCAGATAGTGGACACATTCAAGAACAAGAAAATGAATGGCAAAACAGAAAAAGAAAAAGAAAAGGACTTCCAGAACTACCACCACTATATACAGCACAAGATGCAATAGATTGTTTAAAAATATTTAAACCAGTAAAATATGATGAAATAATTGAGTTATCACCAGAAATACATGTTAGATTTAATGATGCAGGACACATGCTTGGGTCTAGTATTATTGAAATATGGGTAAATGAAAATGGAGAAGAAAAGAAAGTAGTATTCTCAGGTGACTTAGGCAACAGTGATATGCCACTTTTAGATTCTCCAACAATGATAGAAACAGCAGATTACTTAGTTATGGAATCAACATATGGAGGAAGACTTCATATAAGGAACGACCAAAAAGCAGAAATGTTTTTGAATATAGTAGCAGAAACATTAGATAAAGGTGGAAATGTTGTAATACCATCATTTGCAGTAGGAAGAACACAAGAAATTTTGTATGAGTTAAACAATTTAAAAGAACATAGAACAGATAAGGAATTCTTAGAAAAATATGATAAATTAATGAAAGTGCCAGTATATGTAGATAGCCCACTTGCAATATCTGCAACACAAATATTTAGACAAAATACAGAATTATTTGATGAGGATGTAAGAAAACAAATAGAAAGTGGAGATAATCCATTAGAGTTCCCAGGGCTACAATTTACACAAACAGCAGAAGAATCAAAAGCATTGAATGAAAATAAAACGCCATCAATAATAATATCAGCTAGTGGTATGTGCGAAGTAGGAAGAATAAAACATCACTTAAAACATAATTTATGGAATCCAAATAGCACAATATTATTTGTTGGTTATCAAGCACCAGGAACATTGGGAGCAAAGCTTGTTGCAGGAGAAAAGAAAGTAAAAATATTTGGAGAAGAAGTAGCTGTAAATGCTAGAATAGAGTACATAGAAGGATATTCAGGACACGCAGACCAAGAAGGACTTTTAAACTTTGTATATTCATTTATAACAAAACCAAAGCACATATTCTTAGTACATGGAGAACCAGAAGGACAAAAGATATTAAAACAAAAACTAATGGAAACAACAGAAATACCAGTAACCATACCAGATTATGGTGAAGACTATAAACTAGATGATAAAATATCAGTAGAATCAAAAGTTAATATGTATGATAAACATAGATATTTAAGATTAGAAGTAATAGATAGATTATCTACATTAAAAGAAGAATTAGAAGACATGAGTTCTATGATAAAAGATGATATATTTGATGAGGATAAAAAAGACGAAGAAATAATGGCAATAAACGAAAAGATAAAAGAATTAGAACAACAAATAGTAAAAACAATTTCATAATTACAATAAACGTAGGGGCAGAACCTTTGTCTGCCCTGAATAATTTTGAAGGAGATACAAATGGAAAAATATTATAATGATGCAATTATAGGTAATAAAGAAATAACAGCAAGTTATACAAAAAAAGGAGAATTATTGAGAGTATTTTACCCAAACACGGATTACAGGCAATTTGTAGATTATTTTCATACAGGAGTAAAAATAAATGATTCAAACATGATTTATTTACATGATGACATAAATAATCAATATGAGCAATATTTTACAGAAAATACAAATATATTAAACACAAAAATATTAAATACATATTTTGAATTAAATATTTTACAAACAGATTTTGTATGTATAAATAAAAATGTAATTGTAAAAAAATATAAATTCAAAAACCAAAACAATATAGATTTAAATGTAAGCTTTATAATACATTCTGCTTTACTTACAAATGATAACAATCAAGCAAGTGGCTACTATGTTAATGATAGCCTAGTTCAATACATGCATGATTATACATTTTCTATTTGTTCAAATAATAAAGTAAAAGCTTCACAAATAAATAATAATGAAGCTAACATAGAAAACGGTGTAATTTGGGATAAAGATTATATAGGAATGTCAAATGATTCAAGTATTTGCTATGACTTAGGAACATTAAAACCAAATGAAGAAAAAGAATTATATATATATATAACAGTTTCTCAAGGTTCATCAATAAAAGAAATAGAAACAAAAATTGCAGAAGCAAAAAATATAGATGTAAAAAAGGAATTAGACAAAGCAAAGAAACATTGGGAAAAATATGTAAAAGAACATGATACAATAAAACTTCCAGAATCTAATACTAAATACATGAAAAAACTAGAAAAAATATATAAAAGAACAATATTACTTTATCCATTACTTACAAACGAACTAACAGGAGGAATATCAGCAGCAGTAGAGATAGATGAAAACCGTACAAAATGCGGAAGATACTCTTATTGTTGGCCAAGAGATGCAATATTTATAACAAATTCATTAGATATATTAGGAATGACAAAAGAAACAGAAAAATACTACAAAACATTTTGCAAAATGACACAAAGCAAAAATGGAATGTGGGAGCAAAGATTTTATACAGATGGAAGTTTAGCTCCTTGCTGGGGATATCAAATAGATGAAACAGCAAGCGTAGTATATGGGATTTATAATCATTATGAACATACAAAAAACACCAAATTCTTAAAAGACACGTTAAGAATGAGTGAAAGTGCTATAAAATTCTTAAAGAAATATGTACAAAATGTTTTAGATGAAAAAGAAGAAGAATATAAAAGCTATGATTTGTGGGAAGAAAACGAGGGAATACACACATATTCACTTGCAACAATCTTTTCAAGTTTTGATGCAATGATAAAAATATATGAAATAGTAAAACCAGAGTTCGAAAAAAATAGATTAAAAATAGAAAAAATTGAAAAAGAATTACAAATATTAAGAAAATATCTAGTAGAAATTAAAAACTACATATTAAAAAATTTATATGATAACAACAAAAAAACATTTATAAGAAATAAAGATCAAAAAATGGATATAAGTTTACTAGGATTAGTTACACCATTTAAAGTAATAGCACCAAAAGAAAAGAAAATGCTAAACACATTAGAAAGAATAGAACTAACATTAAGAACATATACAGGTGGCTATTTAAGATATGAAGGAGATAACTATGCGGGGGGAAATCCATGGGTAATAGCAAACTTATGGATGGCAGAATATTGCTTAGAAGCAGGAAATAAAAAGAAAGCAAGAGAATGTTTTGAGTTTGTTGTAAAAACAGCAACAGAACATGGATATTTGGCAGAACAAATAGACAATAGCACAATGCAAGCAAAATGGGTAATAGGATTAGGATGGTCACATGCGATGTTTATTGATGTATTGCAAAAACTATACAAATAAAAAAAATGAAAATCAGTATCTTGGCAAAATGCACAATCTATTAATTTTGATTTGTTTAGAAATGTGATTAATATTTTAATTAAAGGAGAATTGTATGGCAAAACCAAGTACAGTATTTGTTTGTAGCAATTGTGGAAATGAATCTTCTAAATGGTTTGGAAGATGTCCAGCATGCAATGAATGGAATACTTGTTATGAAGAAAAAATTAATTTAAAATCTAGTGGAAAATCAGCTAGCAAAAAAACAGCGACAACAGTAAAATTAGACGATGTAAAGAAACGAGATATCGTTAGAACAAAAACAGGATTTGATGAACTAGATAGAGTATTAGGAGGGGGACTTGTTAAAGGCTCCCTAACTTTACTTGGAGGAGAACCTGGTATTGGTAAGTCTACTTTAATTCTGCAAATATGCGATAAAATTAAAGGAGAAGGACAAGTTTTATATGTATCAGGAGAAGAGTCTGCTCAACAAATAAAAATAAGGGCAGATAGATTAGGAATAAAAAACAATGATATTGTATTTTTAGGAGAAACAGATATAGATGTAATAGAAGATGCAATATTAAAAACAAATCCAAAATTGGTTATAATAGATTCTATACAAACAATGTATTCAGATGAAATAACTTCAGGACCTGGTAGCGTTAGCCAAGTAAGAGAGATAACAGCAAGAATAATGAAAATGTGTAAACAAGAAGAAATTACAACAATAATAATTGGACATGTTACAAAAGATGGTAATATAGCCGGGCCAAGAGTTTTAGAGCATATGGTCGATACAGTTCTATACCTAGAAGGAGAAAGATATTTTGCTTATAGAATTTTAAGAGGAGTAAAAAACAGATTTGGTTCAACAAATGAAATTGGAATGTTTGAGATGAATGATATAGGTATGTGCGAAATTGACAATCCCTCATCTGTACTATTATCAGAGAAAAATGAAAATGTAGCAGGCTCAATTGTTGTAGCAAGCATAGAAGGTACAAGACCAATACTTGTAGAATTACAAGCATTAACGGCTACAAGTGTATTTGGAATGCCAAGGAGAACTGCGAATGGTATAGATTATAATAGATTAACATTATTAATTGCAGTATTAGAAAAAAGAACAGGACTGCCACTTGGAAATCAAGATGTATATTTAAATATAGTTGGAGGAATAAAAATAAATGAACCAGCTTTAGATTTAGGCATAATTCTTGCAGTAAGTTCTAGTTTTAAAAATATACCAATACCAAATGATGTAATTGCAATAGGAGAAGTTGGACTAACAGGAGAAGTAAGAAGTGTAAATCAAATAGAAAAAAGAATAAAAGAAGCAGAAAAACTAGGATTTAAAAAATGTATAATTCCAGAAAGCAATAAAAAACTATTGAAAGATACATACAAATTAGATATAATAGGTGTGCAAAATATTTCGGAAGCGATGAGATGCTTAGAATTAAAGAGGTGATAGTTTGGCAGAGAAAACAAAAAATGATGAAGAACTAATCAATATACTTAAGATTATAGCTCCAGGTACTTTATTTAGAGAAGGTCTAGACAACATATTAAAAGCAAAAACAGGTGCTTTAATTATAATAGGAGATACAAAAGAAGTCTTAGATTTAGTAGATGGAGGCTTTAGAATTGATGAGGAATATACTCCTGCTAGACTATATGAGCTTGCCAAAATGGATGGAGCAATAGTATTAAGCAAAGATTTAAAACGAATTCTTTTAGCAAATACACAAATAATACCATCACCAAAAATATTAACACAAGAAACAGGAACAAGACATAGAACTGCAGAACGTACAGCAAAGCAAACAGGAGAGCTTGTTGTGAGTATATCTCAAAGAAGAAATATAATAACAGTATTTAAAGGAGACTTTAGATATACAATAGAGGACAGTAGTAAAATAGTAACAAAAGCAAATCAAGCACTTCAAACTTTAGAAAACTATAAAAGAGTCTTTGATACAAAACTAAGAGTATTAAATGAATATGAATTTAATGATATTGTTACTCTTGACAATGTAATTACATGCATACAGAGAGCTGAAATGGTAAACAGAGTTGCAGAACAAGTAAAACGTTCAATATATGAATTAGGAGCAGATGGTGTTCTAGTAAAAATGCAATTAGAAGAATTAATAGAAGATTTACCACAAGAAGAATTATTAATTATAAAAGACTATATAGCACCAAGTAGAAGATTATTACCAGAAAAAATATTACAAAACATACGATTATGTTCACAAAATGAATTGATACAATCAGAAATTATTGCTAGATTTTTAGGTTATGAACAATTCGACAACTATGAAGAAGTTGCTGTATATCCAAGAGGATATAGAATTTTAAATAAAATACCAAGAATGCCTAATAGTATTGTTACAAATTTAGTAAAAACATTTAAGTCTTTCCAACATATTTTACTTGCAGATGTAGATAAGTTGGATGAGGTAGAAGGAATAGGAGAAGTTAGAGCACGAACGATTAAGCAATCATTAAGGAGAATGCAAGAACAATTTGTATTTGATAATTTAATGATTTAAAGAGGTGAAAAATTTGAAAAATAAAAACTCACAAAAAGGTATTACTATAATAGCATTAGTAATAACAGTTATTATGCTTTTAATCTTAGCATCTGTTGCTACATATACAGGAATAGAATCATACGATAAAGCTGAACAAATAAAATTTGTATCACAAATGAAATTAATTCAAACAAAAGTGGACGAAAAAGTTCAAGAAGATGGTTTTACTCTTGAAGGATATGGAACAATATTAACAGATGAACAAAAGCAAACAATAAATAATGCAGTAGCTAATGGAGAAATATTATCACCAACTGAAGATGACTATAGTAACTATGTAAGATACTTTTCAAAAGAGCAGTTAAGTACACAATTAAGTCTAGATAATATAGATGAGGGCATAATTATAAATTTCAAAACTAGAGAAGTTATAAGCACAGTAGGCTTTGAATATGGAGGTACAATATATTATACTCAATACAAACTGCCAAAAGGGGAAAAGTTAACTCAATATGTAAAGCCTAATACAACACTATCTGTTGAGTATTCTAAAATTTTGCAAGATTTATCTTGGGTAATAAAAATAGAAGAAGCGAAAAGAATAGAAAAAGATAATACAGACGGGACAGAATTAAAATTAGATACATTAAAATATGAATTAGGCAAAAAGAACTCGAATGGAGATGAGTATACTTATTTAAAACAAACGAATCCAAATAAAATTCTAATTTCAGAAGCCGGTGACTATAGTATAAAGGTAATAGACAATGCCGGAAATGAAACTGAAAAAAAATTCACCATTAAAATTGCAAATCCACCAATGATTAAAGACAATTGGGTCAAATTGAAAGAGACAAAAACAATAGACGAAAAATATGAAACAATTTATGCATTTGGAGAAAAATCTGAAAAAGATATATGGTATGATTATTCAAATGATGCTCAATTTGCATATGCAGAGAATGAAAATAAGGATATTTTTGTTTGGATTCCACGATATGCAAAAAACAATTCAACAAATAAAATTAAGTTCATAAAAGGAAATTCGAATATATTTGAAGATAATACAAAAATGGACAATAATTGGACTGTGCCTGAAGAGTTTTCACCAAATGGAATTAAGCTTACTGGATTCTGGCTAAAAGTAACGGCTCCAAATCCGGAAGGAAAAGGCATAGATACATTTTTAACAAATATAAATAAAAATGATATAATATATGTTTATGAGCAATAAGGAGGAAATATAGATGAAAAACAAGTTAACTTATAGTATAGCAGCATTAATTATAGTAATTATATTAGGAGGCTTTTTAGCATATGGATATTACCAAAAGGCAACATATAAATTACAAAGACCAATAGTTTCTATGGAAGTAGAAGGATATGGAACAATAAAAATGGAATTATATCCAGATATGGCACCAAATACAGTAAAAAACTTTATTAAATTAATAAATGAAGGATATTATAATGGGCTAACATTCCACAGAATACAAGAAAGCTTAATACAAGGTGGAGATAAACAGGGAGATGGCACAGGTACTACAGAATACAGTATAAATGGAGAATTTTCTAAAAATGGATATAAAGAAAATACATTAAGCTTTGAGAGAGGAACAGTAGGATTAGCAAGACAAGATTATTCATATTATGCATCTATGGATTCTAGCTTAACAGCAAAAGGATATAATTCAGGATATGCACAATTCTTCATAATGGCACAAGACCAAAAAGAATATGATGGATATTATACAGCATTTGGTAAAGTTATAGAAGGAATGGATGTTGTTGACAAACTAACAAAAATAGAAACACAAACAAAAACTGATGAACAAACAGGAGAAACATCAACAACTACTACACCAGTAAATGCACCTGTAATAAAAAATATGACAGTAGAAACATTTGGAGTAAATTATGGAGAACCAGAAACACATAAATCTTTTGATATAAATTCTTGGTTTATGAGTTTATATGGATTATCACAAC
>UMJX01049528.1_pt1 | contig 9929 bp, 10 predicted proteins | sample 1966131 | NCBI WGS metagenome assembly UMJX01 (sample SAMEA4836162, study PRJEB28245) | human gut metagenome | biome: gut microbiome; material: fecal sample | place: Denmark | collected 2008 | reverse complement strand
TTTTTACTGATATTCTTGTTCTTAAACTTCTTGCAAAATTATTTGCAACTTCTGTCATACAAATTGATTGTATAAATGTACATATTGCACTAAATAAATATAAAATAACTAATGATATTGCAATTGATTTTATTGCATCCATATTAATTTCTGGCATTATTATTTGACCATTTTCCATCTTGGGAATTATTCCTGCTTGTATTTCATCTGTTAATTTTGATAATCTATCTGGTGCAGAAATTGATAAAACTGCTCCTGCAATTGCTAATATTAATGCAATTATTATTAATATTTTGAATTTTCCTAATTCTTTTACTAATCTTTTTACTGCTGATTTAAAATCTTTAGCTTTTTCTCCCACTCCTGGTCCCATACCAGGTCCCATTGGTCCTCTTCTAGGAGGTCTTGATTGATTATTAGCCATTTTCTAATTCCTCCTTTGATAATTGAGATAGAGCTATTTGTTTATATACTTCACATGTTTTTAATAACTCTTTATGTGTTCCTTTTCCAACAATTACACCATTATCTAATACTACAATTTGGTCTGCATTCATAATTGTTCCTATTCTTTGTGCTACAATTAAGCTTGTTGCATCAGAGGTATATTTTTTCAATTCTTTTCTTAATACACTATCTGTTTTATAGTCTAATGCTGAAAAACTATCATCAAATATATATATTTCTGGATTTCTTGCTATTGCTCTAGCTATTGATAATCTTTGTTTTTGTCCACCAGATACATTTGTTCCACCTTGTGCCATATGTGCATCATATTGTCCATCCATTTTTTCTACAAATTCTGTTCCTTGTGCAACTTCTATAGCTTTTTTTATTTGTTCATCTGTTGGCTTTTCTTTTCCATTATCACCATAAGATATATTTGATTTTACTGTTCCATTAAACATTACAGCCTTTTGTGGTACATATCCTATTTTATCATGTAAAAATTCTTGTGTATAATTTTTTACATTTATTCCATCTACAAGTACTTCACCTTCTGTTGCATCATAAAATCTTGGGATTAAATTTATTAATGTTGATTTTCCACTTCCTGTTGATCCTATAAATGCTACTGTATCACCTTTATTTGCTTTAAATGATATATCTTTTAATAAATATTCATCTGCATCTGGATATTTAAATGATACATTTTTAAATTCAACTGTTCCAACTTCATTATTTGTTTTTGTATTTATTTTTCCATCTTTTATACTTATTTCTGTATCTAATACTTCATTAATACGATTTGCAGATACTTGTGCTCTTGGTAACATCATAAATATCATTGCTAACATTAAGAATGACATTATTACTTGCATTGCATAAGAACTAAATACTACCATATCTCCAAATAATGATATTTTATCTGCCATTCCTGCATCTTTTATTAGATATGCTCCAACATAATAAATTGATAGTATTACCATATACATGATTATATACATCATTGGTTGCATTACTGCAAATACTTTTTGGTTAAATAATTGTTGATTTGTTAAGTTATTATTTGCTTTATCAAATTTTTCTTCTTGATATTGTTCTGCATTAAATGCTCTTACAACTCTTATTCCTGTTAGATTCTCACGAGTTACTCCATTTAATTTATCGATTAATTTTTGTACTTTCTTAAATCTTGGTAATACAATTACCATTATTATTGCTATTGTAGTCATTAATATTGCTACTGCTACTGCTGTAATTGCACTCCATTGCCAGCTTTTATTTAATATTTTTGTTATTGCCCATATTGCTGTTATTGGGGCTTTTATTAATAGTTGTAATCCCATTGCTATTAACATTTCTATTTGTGTTATATCATTTGTTGTTCTTGTTATTAAACTACTTGTAGAAAATTGTTTTACTTCTTGCATTGCTAAATCTTCTACTTTATTGAATAATTTTTTTCTAATTGTCTTTGAAAAGTTTGATGATATTCTTGATGTTATATATCCTGTAATTACTGCTGCAACTAAGCTTCCTAGTGCACATGTAAGCATATATCCACCATTTACTAGAATATCTTTCATTTGGCTTCCTTCTGTTTGTACTAGTTTTGTTATTTCAGACATATAGTCTGGCATTTTTAATTCTAGCCATACTTGTGTAACTACTAATACTAAACAAATTAATGCCAAAATCCATTCTTTTTTTGTAAAATTTTTTATTAGTTTTAACATTTCTTTCTCCCTTCTTTTTTGCATAATAACTTTTCATATTTTAATACTAATTGTCAATTTTAGCAACATTATTATGCAAACTTTCACATAAAATTTACATTTTATTATATTCATTTAATTGATTTTCGAATAACATTTGGGATAGAAAAAGAAGTTTCAAAACTTGAAACTCCTTTTATTATCATATTTATAGGCAAATCTGTAAGCCGGGTTCTGTCATTTAAAATAGTCATTTATCTAGTACATATATTACTATATGTATCAAGCCACGCAATTCAGAAGGCGCCGAGCAGGCTTAATCTTCTTCTTAGGTGTTGCTCCAGATGGGGTTTACACTGACCCAATATGTCACCATATTAGCGGTGAGCTCTTACCTCACCTTTTCATCCTTACCTCTAAAGAGGCGGTTATTTTCTGTTGCACTTTCCTTAAGGTTTCCCTCACTAGACGTTATCTAGCATCATTGCTCTATGGAGCCCGGACTTTCCTCTCGTAAGTCTTTTCATCTCTTACCAGCGACTATTTAATTTGCTCGTTTTTCATTATAACATTTTTCGACAAATTTGTAAATCTTTTTTCTATATTATTTTGTTTCTGTAGATTGAGTTGACTGTGTATTTGTTGCTGTAGTTTTTTTATTATTTTCTTGTCTCATTTTATCAAGTCTTTCTATTAATTCTTGCAATGTCTTTATATCAGATCCCATCATTTCCCAATCATTTCTTGAATTTGAATCTGTTAAATTATTGTTTGCCTTTATAATTGTATCAATAAGTCCTTCTATATCTTCTGTATTATTAACTTCTAGATTAACAGCTGATTGTGATAATAATTTGCTTAAAGCATTTTCTAAATTATCACCAATTGCTACTTTTGTTCCAGATGCTACAATTACTTTTTCTAACGTAATTGGTTGATTTATTTCATTTGTTTTTGTTTGATATATAGTTTCTATATATAATAATGTATTATTTATAGGAATAATTTTCATTTCTTTTGAAATTTTAACTCCTGTAACATTCAAACTATTAAGTTCTGCTGATATTGTTTCATCTTGTTCAATTAGATTATCTAATTGATTTGCTCCTAATATGTTACTATCTGCTGAAAATTTATAAATTTTTAATTCATTACTCGTTCCATTACAAGTTCCTAATACATAGGATATAATATTTGTTTTATTTTTTTGTGTATACATCTGAACTAATCCAAATCTTGTTTCACCATCTGGTGTTTTTAACATTGTATAATATGGTTCTAATGTAGCTGTTTTGGTTTTTGAGGTTGATTTTCCATATGTAGCAAGTGACCAAATATCACTTTTTCTATATAAAACATCTTCTTTTACATTGTGATATACTCTTAACATTTCAGCTTGTACATTATATAATAATTGTGGATATTTTAATTGTTTTTGAATTTCTTCTGGAATATCATTTTCTTCAAACATTGCTGGATATATCTTTTTATATGCTGATATTATTGGATCTGTTTTATCTACTATATAAAATTTCATTTCGCCATTATAAGCATTTATTATAACTTTTACAGAATTTCTAATATAATTAATATCTCGTTTTTCTTTTTCTCCATCAATTGTTGTATATGACGAATATGGATATTTATCTGAAATTGTGTAAGCATCTATAACCCAATAAATTTGATTATCTTTAATTACTGTATAAGCATTTTCATCATATAATAAATATGGAAGTGCTGTTTTTGCTCTTTCAATTACATTTCTATTTGTTAATATCTTACTTTGATTTGTTACAGATGTTGAAAATGCAAGTTTAAAATCTTTATTTCTTACTGCTAATATTAATCTATCTAAAAATCCAACTTGGATTCCTGATTTTCCTTCATAACTATAAGTATGTTCTTCACCTTCACTATCTGTATAATCATATTCTTCTTTATTTTTTGTATTTGTTACTACTATTGAATTTGTTTCTAATCCATAATATATTCTTTGATTATCATCTATTTCTTTTTGAATATATTGAATATTTCCCTCTTCTGATGTTTTATTTGCATCTACTATTATTTGTCCTATACCATGTGTAAGTTCATATGTTTTATTATTATATGAAATTGATTGTTCTGCAATTTCTCTTGGTGCTATATATGCTAATTTTTCTTGATTATCTTTTATAAATTTAGTAGTTAATATATTTCTAAATGTATAATATCCTGCTTCTGTTTGTGTATCTTCTAAACTTTGTTTTACCATATTTTGACTTACTATTGGAATATTATCTAACAATTCTTTATTTTCATTAATTTCCTCTTCAGATATTGTCCCAGAATAACTAATATTTATTTCTGAAGCATTTATTCCATATGCTTCTCTTGTTGAATTTATATTTTCTTCAATATATTTTCTTTCTTTATCAAATTCATTTGGTTTTACAAAAATAAAATCTGTTCCTACCATTACAATAAACATCACAACTAGATATCCTGGAATTGATAATAATGTAAACATTATTTTTTTGTTTTTATTTTTTTGAAAAAATATTACAGATGAAATTATTGCTCCTATTATTACAAATGCAAATATTATATATCCCCATAATTTTATTGTTGATTCTACAAATCCTGCTCCTGTTAATTCAATTTCATCATTTAATGTTAAAAATTTCTCTGTTACTATATTTTGAGTACTGAATATTGTTAATATTCCTGCAAGAATTGCTAAAATTATTACATTTTTTAATAAACTTTTTATAAATTTACTTTTTCTTAGCATTGTTCTATCAATTCCATCAAAATATAAATTAAACACAATTATATAAAATGCTGTTATATATGCACTTATTAGAATAACAAATTGCATTATATACTTTATAATTGCTTCTATTAATGGTTTGGTAAACATATAATATGAAATGTCCATATTAAATATCATATCTGTTTTTTGAAATGATACCTTACTTGCACATAATAATACTTTTTCGACTATATTATTTGAAAAAATTATACTACCTATTATCGCAACAACAAATATTAAAGATTTATTTGGAAGTTTTGGCATTGTTTTATTTTCTGATTCAAAAAATGGTTTTAGACCTTTTTTTATTCCTATATTAGTGATAAACATACATATTGAAATAACAACAAAACTTATTCCCATTATTGAATATTTATATTTAATATTTGTCCAAAAATTTTGAACATATTGTTCTCCTAATTCTAGACATTCTAAATATTCCCCTCTTAATGTAAAATATGTACATATTAAATATATCGCTATAAATGCTATTACTAATATATTTTTTATTTTATTTAATTTCTTTTTTTCCATCTATTTTTTAAACTCCTCATAATTTTGTTTAACTACAAATATATTTATCTTACGTTTTTTATATTATTGCTTTTACAAAATCTTTAGAATTAAAAATTTCCATATCATCAATTTGCTCTCCAACACCTATGAATTTTACAGGTATATCATTTTCTTGTACAATTCCAACTACAGCTCCACCTTTTGCTGTTCCATCTAATTTTGTTAATACAATTCCTGTAATATCTGCTTGTTCTTTAAATGCTTTTACTTGTGATATTGCATTTTGTCCTGTTGTTGCATCAATTACTAATAATACTTCTTTTGATGCTTCTGCCATTTCTTTATTTACTACTTTTTGAATTTTGTTTAATTCATCCATTAAATATTTTTTATTATGCAACCTTCCAGCTGTATCTATTATCAATACATCTGCATTACTTTCTTTAGTTCTTCTTATTGCTTCAAATACCACTGATGCTGGGTCTACTCCTTCTTCTCTTTTTACTACTTCTGCTCCTGCTCTTTGTGCCCATATTTCTAATTGTTCTACTGCTGCTGCTCTAAATGTATCAGCAGCAGCAACTATTACTTTTTTTCCATCTCTTGCTAATCTTGCTGCCATTTTTCCTATTGATGTTGTTTTTCCAACTCCATTTACTCCTATAACAAGTATTACTGATGGCTTTGTTTCTAGTTTTAAACTATTATCACATTTTTCTAGAATTTTCTCAATTTCTTCTCTTAATGCTTCTTTTACTTGTTCACTTTCTCCTATTTTTTCTTTTTTTATTTTTTCTCTTAAATTACTTATTATTTGTGTTGATGTTTCTACTCCCATATCTGACATTATTAATGCTTCTTCTAATTCTTCAAGTAATTCTTCATCAACCTTTCTAAAATTACTAAATACATTATTTATTTTATCATTTATTGATTCTTTTGTCTTTGTTAAACCTTGTTTTAATTTATCAAAAAAGCCCATCTTTTTCTATTCCTTTCATATTTATTTAAAACACTATAATTACTTTTATAACTGTTAATAATATAGTAATTGCTGACATTGCAGTATCCATAAATCCTTCTGTTGATTCTCCTTTTTCATCTGTAACAGATATTTTGTATTTCTTAACATCTGCTATTTTAAAATATGTATCAATTTCTTTGGTTTGATTTTCTTTTATTTCACCAATTTCTAAATATTGAGTACCTAACAAATTATCTTTTGATGAATACAAATCTACTTTTATAAATTTTCCACTAAGATTTGTTGAATTTACTATTAAATTAATTTTTCCATTTACTGCTGTTGATTTTATTTCTTTGACTTGAATTCCTGATGGTATTTGTTCTACTTTTTGCATTTCTTTATATGTACTTTTTAACCCTACATTTATTAAGAAATCTGATAATATCCAAAATAATATTATCCATATTATATATTTTATAAATGTTTTTACTGTATTCATTAATTTCATTCCTTTCAAAATACTTCTATTCTTTACTATTATACTTGCAAAATCGTATAATTTCAAGTATTTTAAAAAATATTATTTCTATATGTAGCCTATTCCAACTTTGCTGAATACAATATATTTAAAGGAGGTCTGTTACTTATGGACTATGAATTATTAATGAATGGAAATATAAAATTAGGTCAAAAGGCTCCTGATTTTACAGCAAATTCCACATTTGGAAAAATAAACCTAAGTGATTATTCTGGAAAATGGCTCGTATTTTTTTCGCATCCTGGTGATTTCACCCCCGTATGAGCATACAATTTGGGGAAATATCAGAAACGCTTGATATTGCTTAACATTTCTTTAATCGATAATGTACTCTAAAATGAATAAAAATTGCCACAAAATCGATCGTGAGGCGATTGATTAGGAAGATTTAAATAATTTGGAAGGAGAAAATTCAAAGTATATTATATTACCAGAATATATAACAAAAGATAGAAATTTAACAGATAAAGAAAAGAGCATTTATTCAATGATTCTATCATTAAGTAAAAATCAAGAATGTATAATGTCAAATTCATACATAAGCTCTATGCTAAATATATCAAAAGTACATAGCTCAAGACTAATTAGTTCTTTAAGAGATAAAGGCTATATTAATGTTAAAATAGTATATAAAGAAAATTCAAAAGAAATAATAAAAAGAATTCTTACACCTATTAACAAATGTGTTAATACCTATAAACAAATTAGGACAAGACCTATTAACACAGATGTTAAAGATATATTAAAGAATAATAATATAAATTATAATAATTGGAAATACAAAAGTGACAGAGATTATAGCAATTTTGATTTTAGTAAATTTTATGCTAATAATTTTTGAAAAAGACTTGAAAAGAAGCTGAATGAGAGTTAACATCACACAACAAAGGTGGTGAGAATTATGAATTTAGAGGAACTTTTGAATAATAAAAAACTTGATGTATTACAAATACTATTTAATGCAATAGCAGAAGATTTAGCAATCATAACTAAAGATGATAAAAGTAATTTAGAAATTGTAGATAGTCAACTAAATTATCAATATCAAAAATTAAAAGAAGAGTTTCAAAAGAGTAGATTTGAACATAAAGATAAGATAGCTAAATACTTTACATCATATATGGATATGTATGATGAAATTATTGCATATTATAATCAAAAATATTTTAAAGAGCGGAGTAAAAACTGGAATAAAATTAATGGCAGAAGCAATAAAATAAAGCTAAAAGTAAGTGTAAACTAAAAAAACACTTACTTTTTTTATGAAAAAATATGTATATCTAATTGTTATACATAAAATAAAATGCATATACGCTAAAAAACCTCGTTTTTAGGCTGGTAAGTGGGATTAGTATAACTCCCTGTTCCTGCAAAATTATCCATTGGATAATTTTGACAGGATAAATGAGTTTGTGGTATTATATGAAATAGAAAAATAGTAATTTGAAAGGGGGATGTATTTTATGAAGAAGAAAGTTATATTAACAATAGCATTTGTTATTAGTTTATTACCAATGTTATTAAATCAATATGGTGGATTAAAAGGAGTACAAGAAATTACTGGTCTAATTAATTTGCTTAATCCAATAGGAATTATATCAGTATTATTATTTATTATAGGTGTATGGTTACCATTTAAGAATAACAAAATCAATAAAGTTTCTGGTGGATTAGGAGTAATAGGAATTGTGATTTCCGAAATATATAAGTTCTTTACTTGGCACATAATGAATATAACAGGCGAGATGAGTATTCATAATAGTTTCGAATTTGCTTTTCCAGAATTTTATATTGGGTTGGTTGTATCTTTAATTATGATAATTATTTATTTCTTTATTGATAGGATAGTAAAAGAATAATAAATTATGGAGGTAATATATGATAGGTATTTTTGGACTATTAGTAATAGCAATGATTTTAGTTGTAAAGTTTTGTAAAAAAACATTAAAAATAGTATTGTCTATTATAATTATTTTAGCAACAATATATAGTGTTATAATTTTTATTGATATAAACAGAGTAGAAAGTTTTAGAGAGCCTATTTTTGCAATAGTCAAGCAAGAGAATGATTTGACTATGAAAACAATAATGTATCAAGGTTTAGGTTATGAAATTAAACTTGTTAAAGATGTAACAAATAATAAAATAATACAAATGGAAATGTATATGTTTAATAAATGTATTGCAGGAGCTATTGAATAAGCAGTTATACAAATTACAATTTTTTGAGCAGGTAATTAGTTGATAATTATCTGCTTTTGTGATAAAATGAGCAAAAAAGTAGGAGGAGAATTAAATATGAATAAGAAAAAAATTATACAAATTGGTATTATTATATTTGTGATCGTTTTTGTTACTATATGTGTTGCAATAGTTCAATTTTCAAAGCATAATTTAGAAGAAGCTAAAAAAGATTTACAAGAAACTCAAGAAAAGTATGGTTGGGTTGAAAAAGAAAGTGTTGATGTTTTAGTTGCAAAATTTAATACACAAGTAATGGATAATGATAGTTCCTCTTTAAATCCAGCATCAACTGATTATCTAACTGAAAGTAACAATGAATATTGGTATGGTTTGATTGAGGGAGTTTATTTAGTAGTTGTTCCAGAAAAATATACTGGAGATAAAACAACTGAAACTGTAAACTATACGCTTTTATATGTAGATAAAACTAGCAAATACGAATCAGATGCTATTTCATACATTAAATATTTAATTAAAGCAAATAATAGTGAAATAACTGATTCAGAAATTGATACATTATTAGAAGATGCAAAGACTAAAGCTAACTCAGGTAAAACAGCAAATAACGGAAAAGGTATTTCAATCGGCTATACAGAGAAAGATGAAGCATACCAATATCAAGTTTTAAGATTATATAAGTAATTACAAATTAAACTATAATTTAAGTTACAATTTATATAATAGTTTTATAATTTTAAGGGGCGATCAAAA
>UMJX01011618.1_pt1 | contig 9941 bp, 7 predicted proteins | sample 1966131 | NCBI WGS metagenome assembly UMJX01 (sample SAMEA4836162, study PRJEB28245) | human gut metagenome | biome: gut microbiome; material: fecal sample | place: Denmark | collected 2008 | reverse complement strand
AAGCCGCCGGGGACGATTATCCCGTCCAGATCGTCCAGCATCTCATTACAGCTGGCTTCGGTGAGCGTCTCCGAGTCTATCCAGCGTATGCGGATATGGGCATTGAGGGCATAGCCCGCGTGGCGCAAGGCCTCCGCAACGGAAAGATATGCGTCGTGGAGCTGTACATACTTGCCTACGAGGCCTATGCGTACTTCCTTCTCGCGGGATTTTATGCGCCGCACCATGTTCTCCCATTCCGCAAGGTCGGGCGCGGGCGCGTCTATGCCAAGCTCCCGGCAGACGACGTCGGAAAAACGGGACTGCTCCAGCATCAGCGGCGCTTCGTAAAGGCAGGGGAGAGTGATGTTTTCTATGACGCAGTCCAGCTTCACGTTGCAGAAGAGGGATATCTTTTTGAATATGGAATCCTCGAGAGGCTCGTCGCAGCGGAGGACTATTATATTGGGGTTTATGCCCATGCCCTGAAGCTCCTTTACGGAATGCTGAGTGGGCTTGGACTTGTGCTCATCGGAGCCGCGGAGGAAGGGGACGAGGGTAACGTGTATGAACAGGCTGTTCTCCCTGCCTACCTCCAGGGATATCTGCCGCACAGCCTCTATAAAGGGCTGGGACTCTATATCGCCTATGGTGCCGCCTATTTCGGTTATGACCACATCGGCGTCTGTTTGCTTGCCCACACGGTATACGAAATCCTTTATTTCGTTGGTTATGTGGGGTATGACCTGCACTGTGGAACCAAGGAATTCTCCGCGGCGCTCCTTATTCAACACGTTCCAGTATACCTTACCGGTGGTAAGATTGGAATACTTATTCAGATCTTCGTCGATAAAACGCTCGTAGTGACCCAGATCAAGGTCTGTTTCGGCGCCGTCCGCCGTTACATATACCTCGCCGTGCTGATAGGGGCTCATGGTTCCCGGATCCACGTTTATATATGGATCCAGCTTTTGCGCCGCTACCTTGAGACCGCGGTTTTTGAGCAGCCTGCCGAGAGATGCCGCGGTGATGCCCTTGCCAAGGCCGGATACCACGCCGCCGGTAACGAAGATGTATTTAGTCATGGTTGCTGTTCCTCCTCTACTTGTATGTGGAAAGTATGCTTTGTGCTATGGTTATTCGGGTGACGCACCTGTCCATGGCCTGCTTTTCAATGAAGCGGTGCGCCTCCTTTTCCGTCATCTTCAGCTGCTCCATAAGCAGCAGCTTCGCGCGGTTTATTATGCGTATCTCCTCCATCTTTTCCTCTATGGAGGCGGTTTTTTGTTCCATGCGCCGCAGGCGTTCCCTTGTGCCGCAAAGGAGCTGCAACGATTGGGACACCGTCTGCGAGGAGGCGGGCTTCGGCAGCACCAGCACGCCAAAAGGGGATACCCGGCCGTTTATATCGGGATAATGCTCCGCCTTTACAAAAAGGAGCACCGCCGTGCCGCTGTTATCACATATATTGAGGGCAAGGCGGGTGCCGAAATCGTCGGGTAGCGGGGCGTTGATTATGACTATGTCGTATTTGCTTTCGAGAAGGCGCCGCCGGGCACTGGAAACGTCGGATACAGCGGCGACCGGATAAAAGCGGCTCTCCGGGAGCAGCGCCAGCATGGACTCGTTGAATTTGGGAGATGAGGACACCAGCAGCACGCTGTAACGGCGCTCGGTAAATTCCATTTGCGCATCCTCCTTATCCCTGAATAATTAAAGTGCGGTTATTTTGTGTAAAAGTCGATTATAGCTTGAGGCAGACTTGCCGCTATAAAGCTGCTGCGCGCTGCGGCTGACTGCGCCTTTTTAAGAGTGCTGGGCAGCATTGCAAATTTTGCCCTGACATCTTCAGGTGCTGTATAGAGGTTAATGTCCGCCGCCTCGGGCAGCGCCATATCCTGACGAATTCCGTCAAGCCCTGCGTATATTATCAGCGCGAAGGCCAGATAAGGGTTGCAGGCAGGATCGGGGGAGCGCAGCTCTGCCCGGCGGTATTCGCCCTCTGCCGCAGGTATACGTATAAGCTGTGAACGGTTCTCGCTGGACCAGGATATGTACCGGGGAGCCTTATTGCTGCCGAAACGCAGGTAGGAATCCTCGGCGGTGTTTAAAAATACCGTCATATCGGATATGTGTGATAGTATGCCGGCTATCACCTGAGGCAGCGCATCGCCGCCGTCCTCCGACCTGACGGATATATTGATGTGCATGCCGTTGCCGGAGCGGTTTTCGAGGGGCTTTGGCGAAAAGTCGGCGCAAAGTCCGTTGCGGGCGGCGACTGTATTTACGACGCCGCGGAAAGTTACCGCGTTGTCTGCAGAGATCACGGGGTCGGAGTAGCGGAAGTCTATCTCGTTCTGGCCGGGGCCTTCCTCATGGTGGGCGCTTTCCGGTTTTATGCCCATCTGCTCCAGGGTGAAACATACCTCCCTACGGACGTTTTCGCCCTTGTCCTCAGGGGCAATGTCCATATAGCCGGCGTTGTCGTATGGCAGCTTCGTCGGCTCGCCGTTTTCATCCAGCTTAAAAAGATAAAACTCCATCTCGGAGCCGAAGGCGAAGGACACGCCCTGTTCATGAGCGCAATCTACAGCCTTGGCGAGTATGGAGCGGGTATCGGCCTCGAAGGGAGTGCCGTCAGGGTAAGCTATGTGGCAGAACATTCTTATTACCTTGCCCTGCTCTGAAAGCCAGGGCAGGAAGGTTAGGGTGGAGGTGTCCGGGTGCAGGAAAAGGTCGGAATGCACCTCGCCGCCAAAGCCCGCTATGGCTGAGGCGTCGATGGCTATACCGTACCTGAAAGCGCGTCCCAGCTCGTCGGGCAGTATGGCTATGTTTTTCTGCCTGCCGCGGATATCACAGAAGGCAAGGCGCACGAACTTTACGTCCTCTTCTGCCGCGTACTGCATCACTTCGTCTGCGGTGTAATTCATAAGCCCTCCTTAAAAAGTGAAAAACGCTCATTCATATTGGGACACCTTGTCCTTGGATATGAATGAACGCCTTTGCCCATTAATATCGGAATGTTAGCACAATCCTGAACCCGCGTCAATGCTTTTTTGGCTGTAAGGACAAAATTTTAAATCAGTCTTGACATCTGACGCATATGCGGTATAATGCTTTTTTATAAAGGCAAAGGCGTCTCGGAGAGTGTTTTCCGCGACGCCTTTTTTATTTAAGCTATTAATTTTTTAGTATAAAAGGAGAAACAGAGTATGAATTCGATACCGGATTATTTCGGAAGCCTGGTGTTTGACGACAGGGCGATGAAGGCAAAGCTGCCTTTCGGAGTATACGATTCGCTCAGAAAGACCATCGACGAGGGGGCCAACCTGAATACGGATGTTGCCAGCGCGGTGGCCGACGCCATGAAGGATTGGGCCGTGGAGCACGGGGCTACACATTTTACCCACTGGTTCCAGCCCCTTACCGGCATAACTGCCGAGAAGCACGACAGCTTTATAGCGCCATCGCCGGACGGCGGCGTCATAATGGAATTTTCCGGCAAAAACCTGATACAGGGCGAGCCTGACGCTTCGAGCTTTCCTTCAGGGGGCCTGCGCGCTACCTTTGAGGCCCGCGGCTATACGGCGTGGGACCCTACCTCATACGCATTCATAAAGGATAAGACACTCTGCATACCAACGGCCTTCTGCTCCTATGGCGGCGAGGCGCTGGATAAAAAGACACCGCTGCTGCGCTCAATGCAGGCGCTGAACAAGCAGGCCATGCGGATAATGCGGCTCTTCGGCAATACAGACGTCAAATGTGTGCGCACCTGCGTAGGCCCCGAGCAGGAGTATTTCCTCATAGATAAGGATATGTATGAGCAGCGCAAGGATCTGGTATTCTGCGGGCGAACCCTATTCGGAGCAAAACCGCCTAAGGGGCAGGAGCTGGACGACCATTACTTCGGGGCCATAAAGCCAAGGGTAGCTGCCTATATGGCAGAGCTGGATGAGGAGCTGTGGAAACTTGGAATACTGGCAAAGACAGAGCACAACGAGGTGGCCCCGTCACAGCATGAGCTTGCGCCGATATATACCACCACAAACATCGCAACCGACCATAACCAGCTTACCATGGAAATAATGCAGAAGGTGGCCTCCAAGCATGGCCTGGTATGCCTGCTGCACGAAAAACCCTTCGCCGGGGTAAACGGAAGCGGCAAGCACAACAACTGGTCCATAGCTACCGATACCGGGGTGAACCTTCTCACCCCGGGCGAAACGCCCCATGAGAACGCTCAGTTCCTGCTGTTCCTCGTAGCCGTCATACAAGCGGTGGACGATTATCAGGACCTGCTCAGGCTGTCTGTAGCTACCGCCGGAAATGATCATCGGCTCGGGGCAAATGAGGCGCCGCCTGCCGTAGTTTCCATGTTTTTAGGCGATGAGCTCACGGCGGTGCTGGATGCCATAGAGAAGGACGAACCCTACAGCGGAGTGGAAAAGACCGTCATGAAGCTGGGCGTGCATACACTGCCCCGGTTCATACGTGATACAACGGATCGAAACCGTACATCTCCCTTCGCCTTTACGGGCAACAAGTTCGAGTTCCGCATGCTGGGCTCATCCGACAGCATAGCCTGCGCCAACATCATGATAAATGCCGCCGTTGCGGAGTCCCTGAGACAGTATGCCGATAAGCTGGAAGGCGCGGAGAATTTTGAGGGTACATTGCACGACCTTATACGCAGCACTGTAAAGGAGCACAAGCGGATATTGTTCAACGGCAACGGCTATGACGATGAATGGCTGAAGGAGGCGGAAAGCCGCGGACTGTTGAATCTTCGGACTACGCCGGATGCACTGCCTGCCATGCTGGAGAAGAAGAACGTGGATATGCTGATGCGGCACAGGGTTTATTCCCGGGCCGAGATACAGGCGCGCTACGAGATAATTCTGGAGAATTACTGCAAGACTGTCAATATTGAAGCGCTGACCATGGTAGACATGGCGCGCAAGGAGATACTGCCCGCAGTTGCCGCATACGAAAAGGATCTGGCGGATACCCTCGGGGCAAAGCTAAAGATGCTGCCGGAGCTTACAGGAAGGTATGAGAGAAGGACTATAGCAAAGCTTTCCGGGCTTGTGGATGAGATAGATGCTGCGGCGGAGGAGCTTGACAGCGCCGCCATCAGGCTAAAGACCATAAACGACGTTGCGGAAGCATCGTACTATATACGGGACGTTATACTGCACAAAATGGCCGAACTCAGGGTAGTGTGCGACGAGGCCGAGATGCTTACGGCTGAGAAGTACTGGCCATTTCCCACATACGAAAAGCTACTGTTCGGAGTAAGGTAGAAACGTAATACAAAAGCAGCGCAGCCAGAGGTATTGATGATTTGGCTAATCGAAAACCCCATGTTCCGCATTGGAGCATGGGGTTTTTTGAAAAAAAGCTCGGTGGCCTCTCTGCGCCGGGCATAAAGGCGATTGCATGCCGGAGTATTTATGAAAGTGTCCGTCAGTTCCGGTCTGCATAACTACAGGTATGCTATATTGAATGTATTTTCCAGCAAGGACGCACTTTCGCTCCGGATTTACCGCTGATCATTTGCAAAAAAAGTGGCCCATCGTGGTGGACGATGGGCTGATACTGTTATTTTACATAATCCACGTGCAGCAGTTCGTGTGTCCTGTCTTTAAGTATGCCCCTGTACAGTTCCTCCATGAGGGGATTTTCTTCCGAGCGGCGTATGAGACACATTCTGTCGTTTCGGTACAGGGACTCGGAGCGCTGTCTTCGCTCACCGGATTTTGCGAACGGCTGGCCTGCGCCGGATACGCAGCCGCCGGGACATGCCATTACCTCCACCATGTGGTAGCTGACCTCGCCCTCTTCTATGCGGTGGATGAGTTTATCGGTGTTTTCCAGGCCGCTGACTATGGCGATCTTTATCTCCTCGCCGTTATGGGTGATGCTGCACTCCTTGAGGCCTGCTATATCGCGGACGCCGGAGTTGGCAATGGAACGTATCGCGCCTGCGGATTTGTCATCGGAGAGCCTTCTTAGCACCGCTTCGGTAACGCCGCCTGACGCGCCGAATATCAGGCCGGCGCCGCTGCTCATGCCGAAGGGCATACTAACGGCCTCTGGTTCCAGCTCGTCAAAGCGTATGCCGCTTTGACGTATCATCTGGACTATTTCCTGGGAGGTTATTACATAGTCTACGTAGGGCGTGCCGTTCTTGTCCCTGAATTCGTCACGCATGGCCTCGAATTTTTTGGCGGTACAGGGCATTATGGCGACGGATACAACCCGCTTTCCGCAATTGCCGAAGTATTCCTTTATTACGGAACCGAACATCTCCATTGGAGAGCGGCAGGTGGAAATATTTTCCAATATCTCAGGGTGACGGGTTTCCGCAAAGCGTATCCAGGCCGGGCAGCAGGAGGTGTAGAGGGGCAGCTTGCCGCCTGTCTCGAGGCGCTCAAGGAATTCACTGCTCTCTTCAAGCACCGTAAGGTCGGCGCTGGTGGAGGTGTCGAACACCTCGTCAAAGCCCATGCGGTGCAGGGCGGCTACAAGCTTGCCCATGGCAAGGTCGCCGTATTTTTCGTTAAAGGTCTTGCTTACACCTGTGCGTACGGCAGGGGCGATCTGAGCGATTACGCGCGTATTACTATCCGCAAGGTCTTCCCATAGCCGCTCGGTGTCCTTTTTTATGACGATAGCGCCGGTGGGGCAGACGGCGGCGCACTGGCCGCAGCCCACGCAGCCGGACTCCGCCATGGGCCTGCCGAAGGCAGGGGAGACTACCATATTCGCGCCGCGGTATGCGAAATCTATGGCGCCCACGTGCTGCACCTCATTGCACATTCTTACGCAGTCGCCGCAGAGTATGCATTTGCTGTGATCGATGGAGATACAGGGGGAGGAACAGTCCGGGTCGGGCTTTGTCTGTGCGTTTGGGAAGCGCACCCCGGTTATGTGAAAGCGCTGTGCAAGCTGCTGGAGCTTGCAGTCGCTGCTCTTTTCGCAGGTGGTGCAGTCGCGGCAATGATTTGCAAGCAACAGTTCCAGTATATTCCTGCGATATTTCCTCAGGCGCGATGTGTTGGTGTATATTGTCATTCCGGCCTTGGGAGGGGTGGAGCAGGCGGCGTGTATATTGCCCCTGTCGTCCTCTACCATGCACATGCGGCATGCGCCGTATACGGAAAGCTCGGAGTAGTAGCAGAAGGTGGGCAGCTCGATGCCTGTCCTGCGTATCACTTCGAGAAGGTTCTTTTCCTCGCCGGTAAGCTCGATGGGTATGTTGTCTATGGTCATAAACTTTCCGGTCATGGTTACGCCTCCTTTACAGCGCCGAAGCTGCAGTTTTCTATGCAGGCGCCGCACTTGACACATTTGGCGGCGTCTATGGTGAAAGGCTGCCTTATGACGCCGGATATGGCGTTTACGGGGCAGCTGCGTGCGCACTTGGAGCAGCCTTTACATACCTCGGGATCGATGTATATGCGCCTGAGCTTGGAGCAGTTGTGGGTGGGGCAGTATTTGTCCCGCACGTGTGCAAGGTATTCCTCGCGGAAATTCCTGATGGTGCTTACTACCGGGTTGCCTGCGGTCTTGCCCAGGCCGCAGAGGGCAGTGGAGGATATTGTGTCCGCAAGCTCCAGAAGCAGGTCTATGTCCTCCTCGCGACCGTTGCCCGCGACTATGCGCTCGAGTATCTCCAGCATGCGGCGGGGGCCTTCGCGGCAGGGCACGCACTTGCCGCAGCTTTCGTTCTGAGTGAAGTGCATGAAAAAGCGCGCTACTTCCACCATGCAGGTGCTGTCATCCATTACCACAAGGCCGCCGGAACCTATCATAGCGCCCGCTTTTTTGAGGGAATCGAAGTCCAGAGGCATATCCAGGTGGTCTTCAGCAAATGTAAGGCAGCCGCCGGAGGGCCCGCCTATCTGTACTGCTTTGAACTTCGCACCGCCGCGCATGCCGCCGCCTATGTCGAATATGACTTCCCTTAGGGTGGTGCCCATAGGCACCTCAATAAGGCCGGTATTGCTTATATTGCCGGTGAGGGCGAAGGCCTTGGTGCCGGGGCTGGTAGGGGTGCCGAAGGATCGGAACCACTCGATGCCGTTGTTTATTATGGGAGCTACGTTGGCAAAGGTTTCAACGTTATTCAGCACCGTGGGGCAGTCAAAGAGGCCGTGTTCTACGGTGCGCGGGGGCTTTACGCGTGGCATTCCGCGCTTGCCTTCTATTGAGGCGGTAAGGGCGCTGCCTTCGCCGCAGACAAAGGCGCCTGCGCCGCGGTTTATATGGAGATGGAAGCGCTTTCCGGAGCCGAGGATATTGTCGCCTAAAAGTCCTGCGGAGGTGTCCTGCTCGATGGCCATCTTCAGCCGCTCCACTGCCAATGGGTACTCGGCGCGGACGTATATATAGCCTTCGGTAGCCCCGCAGGCTATACCTGCTATCATCATGCCCTCTATCATTCTGTGGGGGTCGCCCTCCATAACGGAACGGTCCATAAATGCGCCGGGATCCCCCTCGTCGCCATTGCAGACAATGTATTTTTGTTCCGCCTTCTGACGGGCTACCTGTGCCCATTTTTTGCCCGTAGGATAACCGCCGCCGCCGCGGCCTCGGAGACCTGAATCCTCCATAAGTTTTATCACGGAATCCGGAGTCATATCGAAAAGCACCTTTTCAAAGGCGGAATAGCCGCCGATCGCAAGGTACTCGGGAAGCGAGGTGGCATCGATATGGCCGCAGTGCTCCAGCACGAGACGGGTCTGCTTTTTATAGAATGGTATATCCTCCTGACGGGGATAGCTTACGCCGTCCTTATGATAGCTGAGCCGTTCGACTATCTCGCCGTTCATTACGGTCTTTTCCACTATCTCTTCGCAGTCCTCAAGCTTTACCTTGGTGTAAAGGTAGCCATAGGGTTCTATGCGCACGAGGGGACCCATCTCGCAGAAGCCGTGGCAGCCGCTCTTTTTAAGGCCCACGGTCTTCACATTGCTGCTATCGCAGCCGTCATGACCGTGACTGTGATGCTCATGATCGAGTTCGACTTGACAGTACAGTCCCTTTTCGTCTATAAGCTCCTTGAGCCTGGCGTAAATATCCAGTGAACCGCCTGCGACGCAGCCTGTGCCCGCGCAGACGAGTATCTTTAATGACTGCGAAGAAAAGGCGGCGGAGTATGCCCTCCGTGCTGAGATAAGGTCTATCCTGCTTTTTAGCCTATACATATGTTAATCCTCCTTATTGCGGAGCCCGGCTATAAGTTCGCTGGCCTTGTCAGGGGTCATGGAAGGGTGCACCGTGTCATTTACGGTAAGCACCGGAGCAAGACCGCATGCACCGAGACAGCTCACGGTATCCAGAGTGAACATCAGGTCGTCTGTAGTGTGCTTGCTTTCTGATAAGCCCAGTTCATTGCGAAGCCGCTCCAGTATCGGAATGGACTTTCTTACATGGCAGGCGGTGCCGTCGCAAACCTTGATGACGTATTTCCCCTTTGGCTCGAGGGAAAAGTTCTCGTAAAACGTAGCGACGCTGTAAAGCCGCGCCTCGCCTACGTTGAGTCGTTTTGCCATATAGGGGAAAGCCTCCTGCGGCAGATAGTGGTAGTGCTCCTGTACATCCTGAAGGATAGCGATGGTATTCCGCGGCGCGCAGTCGTGCGCTTCCAGTATCCTGTCAAGCAGGGCATAATCAAATCCTGAGCTCATCATACACCTCCGCGATAATGAGAAATTATATGTTATGTCTATGTTTTAACATACATATCATATATATGCAACATAAAGAATTTTACTCAAAACGTGAATCAGATAGAAAAATACAGAAAAAATAATATTTGTTGGAGGAAAAAAGAATTTTCGCTGCAATCAACATGACTAAATGCAGGAAATGAGTCGTTAAAAAATACTGAAAATACTGGATATTAGATTCGCGATACGAGAATACAGCTGTAAATTTGCAGGATTTGG
>UMJX01027856.1_pt1 | contig 9984 bp, 12 predicted proteins | sample 1966131 | NCBI WGS metagenome assembly UMJX01 (sample SAMEA4836162, study PRJEB28245) | human gut metagenome | biome: gut microbiome; material: fecal sample | place: Denmark | collected 2008 | reverse complement strand
TTCATCCATTTTTATTTTTATTTCTTCTGGATTTTCAACATATTCAAGCAATAATTTTGTTTGTAAAATTATATATTCTTTATTTTTATATATACTTGTTCTATATTCAAATTTTTGTTCTAAATTGTTTAATTTAAATATGTTTCCGTTTCTGTCTATGCATGTAGTTTCAATAACAATATCTTTAAATTCAGAGCCATATGCTCCTGCATTCATTTTTACAGCACCACCAATGGTTCCAGGAATACCTGATGCAAATTCAAAACCACATATTGAATTTTTCAGTAAAATTTGAGCAAGTTTTCCTAATAAAACGCCACTTTCAACTGTGACTACTGCATATTTCCTTTCAGCACTTTTTTGTATCTTAATATTATTAATGTCATACATTTTTTCTACTTCTATTAAATCAATATTTTGTATATCAATATTATCAATATCAATTCTTAATACAATACCTTTTATTCCATTATCTTTTACTAATAAATTACTTCCATTGCCTATGATTGTTAGTGGTATATTGTTTTCATTACTTATATTTAATATGTATTTAATTTCTTCAATGTTTTTTGCTCTAACATAAAAATCTGCATTTCCACCTATTTTAAATGATGTATGTTTTTTCATTGATTCATTTGTTAAAACATTTTCTTTGGGAATTTCTTTAGTTATCAATTCATAAATTTCTAGATTAGACACCAAATATTCCTCCTCTATTTTTTTATTTCTTTTGCTACTATATCATTTTTTATTAATAATTGCAAGATATATTAAATGTGACAATATATTATGATTTGTCGAATTATGTTGAGTTTTGTGTTACGATTTTTCTTTACTTTTCATGTTTTCTGTTGTATTATTGTAATTGTTATTTTTTTCTAGAAAAATTTTATTCAATGAAAGGAGTTTGTTTTATTCAAAATGAAAAAATTTAATACGTTAAATAAACAATTACAAAATTTACAATCACAAAAGAATAAATTATATTCTATAGAAAATCTCTCTATATTTCAATTTATAAAATACAAAAAATTAATCTCTAAAGAAAGTAAAATTACTAAACAAATGCAAAAAATTTCAAATTTAGAAAATAATATTAATTTATGGTATACTACTTCTACTAAAAATTGGATTGAGGACCCTAAAATCAATTGTAGAAAATATTGTAAATTAGAGCAAAATGCTGCTTATAAAAAAAATATAAAACTATATAAATTAGGCTTAATTAATAAAAAACCATTATCACCTTTTATTCAAAATAAATTTGATTTTATATCAGGAAATATAAAACCCATAATAAATGAAATTTATACTAAAATTCAAAAATATAATTTTTTCAAAATATTTTATGACAAATATAAATATTTCACATCTTATACATTACCACAAAAATTAAATAAATTAGCCATTAACTCTACAAAAAAATTTATTAAACATTACAGAAAAATGTATAATGGTATTCATTTTTTTAGAAACTATATCAGTTCTAAAGATTCTATACGATATATTAGCATGATAAAACAAGAAGCTACAAAACAATTAGATAATTGCGAAAAAGCAACAAGTTTTAGAGATTCTATCAAAGTAAAAAATGTAGATACTAACAAATATATTTCAATCCATGAAAATAAAACCGATATAAATAAGGAATTTTTAGAATTAAGTTTATAAAGTCAATTTATATTATACAGGTTTATAAAGTCAATTTGTATTAGATATTGACTAAAAAGAATAAATATAATAAATTATAGTATAATGTAAAAAGTTAGTAATTCTTTAATTACAAATTTAAAATTCGGTTTATAGGTTATCTCCATAAAAACCTAAATATATTAATAAGGAATGATAATAATGAATGAATGCAAAATATCAAATTTATATAATTTAGATGAAACAATCGCTAAAAAAATATTTAATGGGTGTGAATATCCCTGGGAAGTATTGCCTAAAATTAAAGACTTTATAATTGAACTAGGACAAACTTTAAGTTTAGAAGAATACAATAAAATCGGTGAAAATATATGGATTGCAAAATCTGCAACAGTTGCCCCTACAGCATATATAAATGGACCTACAATAATTGGAAAAGACGCCGAAATTAGACATTGTGCTTTTATACGTGGAAATGCCATTGTTGGAGAAGGTTGTGTTGTGGGTAATTCTACTGAGTTAAAAAATGTTATTTTATTTAATAAAGTTCAAGTTCCACATTACAATTATGTTGGTGATTCTATATTAGGTTACCGTTCACACATGGGAGCTGGTTCTATAACTTCTAATGTTAAATCTGATAAAAAATTAGTTGTAGTAAAAGATGGAACTGAAAAAATAGAAACTGGACTTAAAAAATTTGGAGCTATGCTAGGAGATAATGTCGAAGTTGGATGTGGTTCTGTATTAAACCCAGGAACAGTTATTGGAAAAAATTCAAATATTTATCCATTATCATCTGTTAGAGGTGTTGTTGCAGAAAATAGTATTTATAAAAAACAGGGTGAAATTGTTAATAAATTTTAAATATTTAAACTTCGAAAATATAAAAAACTTTAAATATTAAAAACTTTAAAATATGAAAAAACTTGTAACACTACTAATATAGTAATTACAAGTTTTTTATTTTAAAATCATTCCTAACATTGTTGTTAATATAAAAAGTAATATTATTACTAATATTACTTTTTATATTATTTTTCATTTTATTTATTATTTAAAATAATATTTTCTAATTAATATTGTACTTATTTTATTAATCTCTTCTTTTACCAAAAATAGATAACATTCTTATAAAAATGTTAATAAAATCTAAATATAATTGCATAGCACAATAAATATGAATTTTATCTTGGTTTAAACTTTCATCTGTTGATAACATTTTAATTTTATTAATGTCATACATAGTTGTTCCCAAAAATACTATCAATATTACCCAATCTAATATTAGATCTAACATAGTATTTCCTAAAAATAAATTTATTATTGAAACTATTAATCCAACTATTAAAAAAGTTGTTAGAATTGGTCCCCAATTTGTTAAATCATTTTTAGTAATATATCCATATAATCCTAATAATGCAAAAATTACTGCTGTTGCTACAAATAGTAATATTATTGATTGTAATTCAAAAACATAAAATATTGTTGATAGAGTTAATCCATTTATCATTGAATATATAAAATATAATATTGTAACTACTAATGGTGGTAATTTTTTAAATAATAATGAAAATATTATAACTACTGCTAACTCTATTATTAATATTACCTGAAAAAATCCATCTCTTATCATGTTATAGCATAAATCTGTTTTATATGCGTAAATTGATATTATTGCTGTTCCTAATAAACCTAAAAACATCCAGAAGAAAGTTGTTGGTATTAATTTATATTCTTTTTCCATTTTTGTACCTCCTTTTACATATTAATCATAACATATTGGGATTTAAAATTCAACGGGTTAAGACACATGTTCATGGTAATTTTACTACTTTTTAATTGCTTTGTATACAATTTTAATTTTCTTTTCATTCTATATTTACTTTGATTCCTAATTTTCAATCTATTTTCATTAATTTTATAACCACAAAAATTTACACCTTGTATGTCTTTAAATATTTTCGTTTTAGAATTAAATGTTAATTTTAAATTTGTTTTTGCAAATTCTGATAACATTTTTAAATTATTTTTTGCAATAGTTTTATTTTCACATATTATAACTATATCATCCATATATCTAAAATAATTTTTACATTTTAATACATGCTTTGCATATTGATCTAATTCATTCAAATAAATATTTGCAAACATTTGTGAAGTATAATTTCCAAGTGGTAATCCAGTCATACCCTCTTTTGACATTAAAATTACTTTTGTTAACCATAATAATTTTCTATCTTTAATTTTCCTTTTTATAATATTCCATAAGATTCTTTTATCTATATTTTGAAAATATTTAGCAACATCCATTTTTAATATATAATATTCACTCCATTTGTTTTTAGCAATTTTCATTGCTTTTTGTACATCTTTTGATGCTTTATGCATTCCTCTTCCCTTAATTCCTGCATAAGTTGTTTCTATAAATTGCGGAACAATATAAGGTTCTATAAAATTTTCTACATACCATTGATGAACTACTTTATCTCTATAGGTAGCTGCCATTATAGTTCTTTCTTTTGGTTCATACACTTTAAAAGATTTGTAGGCACCTGGCTTATATCTTCCTAATTTTAATTCTTTTTCTAAATTTAAAATTTCATTTTCCAAATTTAACTCAAATAAAATTATCTCTTTTTTCTCTCGCTTACCTCGTCTTGCTTTTTTATGGCTTTTAAGTAATTTTTCAAAAGATACTGCATTGTCATAGACATTTCTAATTGTTATAGGCATTTTTATTGACTCCTAACGATTTTATCAATCCTCCTAAAATTTTACCAATTTCAGAAAGTAATTCATTACTATATTTATATTTCTTCATATCTATCCATTTATTATTATACATTATTCGTATGCAAATTCTTTGATAATATATATGACTATCTACAACATTAAATAGTTCTAATCTTTTTCTTTTTTCAACTTTACTTGATAAAAGAATATATTTTAACATTTCGTACATGCTTGTTTTTATTTCTGTTCCAATGCTAAATTTTTCAGTTCTTGGCAATTTTATTAATATTGTTAACATGTATTCTATATATTTCTCTATTTTAGGTATAATTACTAATTCATTTTTACTCATTTTACTTTTTCCTTTTCTATGATTTTTATATATTTTAATTATATATTATTATTTTATAAATAAAAATATATTTTTTAATTTTTTACTCTATATAACGAAATAGAGCCCCCTAAATTAGAGAGCTCTATCATTCAGGTGCAGTATCAGTGGACAGTGCTACTTAAAGCACAAACCAACCAACACTATCGCCACAGCGATTAATATGGCAGTTGCTAAGGCTAAGGCGGGCGAGCGGAAAGTAGTTACCAAGGTTATTGTAGCAACCACCAGCAAGCAAAAATCTACCGGTTCTTTCATCTTTTGCTAGAATCTTGTAGGTATTCGCCAAGTCGAATTTTCCTACAACCCCTCTTGAGCCAGTTAGCTCGAAACCATTTTTTGGATTTGTAGAATTGCAGTAATGTCCCAATTTTGTTGAATCAGTACATACAGCACACAAAGCACTTTTCTTAGACCAACCTTCTTCAATCAGACGATGAATAATTTTTGCTAAGAAGAGTACATACTGATTTTTAGACCCCAGCTGTACGCCATTCTCGTTAGCAAGCTCTTTCAGTATGTTGTAGGAATAACCTACTGCAGGCTTACAACCTGCAACAAACTGAAGCAAACCATTTTCATCAATCGATGGATCACAAATTGGAACCTTGAATGGTTTCACTCCAGCGGCAACTGCTTTCTTAAGATTCTCCAAGAAGTTTTTTTCATCAGTATTAGCAGGAGTATATTCCAACAATTCAGAGTAAATCTGACTATCAGAACCTTCAACCGAAATGGTTTCAATTTCCGTAGTCATCTCTTTTTCAGTCGAAACACTTACTACCATCAATTGCTCAAGACACTCCTGCACCTCATCTTCTTCAAGATTCTGGGACAAAATTGTCTCTACACGTTCCTTTTCCATAGACTCCATTGTAAGCACTAGTGCTCCATTAGAATCTTCATTGATAAAGAACTTCTTGCCATTGTGTGTGTGCTGTGTTTCTTTCTGGATCACCGCGTACACTGTTTCAGCTACCTTCGCTGCCTTTCTGTTTCCCAGGTACTCCTGAAGTACCACCTGAATTTCGTTCTTAGCCGTTGCTTTGCTCATAATTGCTTCCTCCTAAAAAATTAAATTTTAATGCCGAACGAATAAAGTGCATTCTTCCGAATACACTTTAATTATACCACTTTATGTAATTTTTGTAAATTACTATTCGGTTTATAAATTTATAACACCAAAATACAGAGCAAATTATAACTATTCAACCCATCTTTTTGTTAAAAAATTTCAGTTTCTTATGTTTTATATTTTTATCTTTTTTAAATATTCAGCCATATCTTCATAAATTTTCAAAGTTTTCTTAAAATGTTCTAAATTTTCTTCATCAGTATTCATTGATTTTGGTAATTTTTGGCCATTAAATATTACTATTCTATCAAAAGCTGAACCTGTACCATATGCCTTTAACGCAATAGTTGCATTTTCTTCATTAATGAATTGTTTTGTTTCACCTTTTGGAGTAGCATATGTTAAACATTCTTTTAATATAATAGTTCTGTCTGTTTTATTTTCCATTAATTTTAGTATTTCCTCACTCGAAAGCATTCCATTTATATATTTCATTAGCAACTTTATATTTTCCAACATTTCCTGTAATCATTACAATTTTCTGTCTTAATTTTAATATACTTTTTTATAGTTTCTTTAACTTCATTAGTTATTTTGAGATTATCAATTATTTCTTCAGTTGTTTGCCATAAATATGCATCATGTTCTGTTAAAATAATATTATCTGTTTGTTCAACTTTAATAACAAAATTATATTGTCTTGCATTTTTTCCACTTCCGGATTTATAATCAAAACTATCTATATAATATAGTATTTCTTTCATATCACAGTTTGTTTCTTCTTTTACTTCTCTTGCCAGTGCTGTTATTATATCTTCGCCCATTTCCATATTTCCACTTGGCAATTCATAAATTCCACCCATAAAATCTTCTGACTTTCTAGACATTATTAAAATTTTTCCATCTTCATTAATAATAATTGCTCCAACAACGTTCTTTTCAATTCCTTCTCTTTTTCCTTTTTCTAATAAATAATCATAATTATTCATCATATCAAATTCCTTTCTATTTATAATTAACATTTAATTTATTAATTATAATAAATATTTATCAGATTCTTCCTGATTTAAACATTTACGATATTATATTTTTTATATACTTACTATTATTTTTTTAACCAATCTAGTAAAATTTCAAACTCTTCATAATGATTTTTAAAAAATTTGCCTTCTTTCATTAAATTTTTTATTTCATCAACCGAAAACCAATGTACAGATTCAACCTCTTCTTCTTGTAATTTTAATTTATCAATATCAGGAACATCTATTTTTAAATAATAATCATCCCAAAATACCTTTTCAAATTTAGTTTTTCCACCATAATATAATTGTAAATCTTCAGGTTTTATATCAAGACCAATCTCTTCTTTTACTTCTGTTATAATACCTTGAATACTATCTTCACCAGATTTTGGATGTCCTCCAGTTGTTGCGTACTTTCCATTTTTTCTTTCACTTCTTTTTTGAATTAAAAACTTTCCTTCTGAATTTTGAATAAATACTAAAACTACAACTATGTATTTTCCTTCTGGAATATCTTCCCCTTTAAAAATGGTTTCTCCTGTTAAGTTTCTATTTTCATCGTACAAATCTCTTTTTTCTATCACTTCCATTAAAATTCGCACCCCTTTCTATTAGTATTTCAAATTCTATAATTAAAAACATCTAAATTAGATTAAACTTTCATTTCTGATGTGTTATTTGCAATTGTTTTAAACTCTTCAAATTAAACGCCAAAGCTGGCGCATCAATTTACATAATTATCTCTTGCACCACAAATTTTGCAAAATTTTATCAATTGCTTACACCTCATATGTAATTATATAATAAAATAATTTTATAGTAAATAAAAAAAATAGATAATCTTTTGATTATCTACTTTTGGCTCGTTTGGCACTTCCGTGTGTGAAAAATACGAGGTATATTTATAATTGTATTCTATGTTTGATTCTATGTTTTTAATTCAACATAAGTCCTTATATAAATCAAGTGATTTTATCAAATATTTTAAAACTTTAAATCTCTACTTACACTTTTTGCAACTTTTAATACTTATCAATTCCTATGCCATTCTTTAAATAAACTTTTATTTGTCTTATAATATGTGGTATATTATAGTTTCCTCCAAATTTGGAGTTATCTAACAATTCATCATTTATAGCTAGCCATGATAATTTATTTTTTTCTTCTACTAAAGTTACCTCATGCTTTAAAATACCATAATACACTTGTATATTATTTCCATATTTAAAATAATTTAAATCCATAAAATGATCTAATTCTATATCTTGATTAGATATTCCTGTCTCTTCATATAATTCTCTATAAGCGGCTTCATCATTTGTTTCATTTTCCTCAACCTGACCACCAACAAAGTTATATAGTCCTTTATATGGTTCCTTTGCTCTAATGCAAAAAAGTGCCTTTTCTAAATCACTGTTAAAAACTACAATTAAATTCAATTTTCTCATATTCTACTCCTTGTTTAATTCAAAATAATATAATTTCTCTGATTCATTTAACTTTCCAGTATACTTAGCTCCAAATTTTTCATAATAATTATCTAACTCAGTTTTTAAATATACTTTTTTGTATCCTAATTTAATCGCTTCTTTTAAAATCGCATCGTTTAATAATTTTGAGTATCCCCTATTTCTATATTCTTTTTTAACATACATTGTCGCATACCACGGTGTTAAATCTTTTCTATTTTCTCCATCATATTTAAATAATGATATAAAACCAATTAAATTATTGCTATCAACTAATCCAAGAATGCTTATTACTTTATCATCACTAAGAATTCTTTTCTTTCTTTTTTCAACATATTGCTGCATTTCTAATTTTGATTTTTTACTTCCCCACTCATAACTACATAATTCTATATATTCTGATAAATATTCACTATTTCCTTTAACATTAACTATTTTCATAAATATTACTCCCTGGATTATACTCAATAAATTCTTCCTTTAACAAACCTGTTACACATTCATCAACATATTCATTAGTTGCTAAACATAAGAATCTCTTTCTTCTAATCCCTTCATCTTTATATCCTAATTTAAATTGCATTTTTCTTGATTTCTCATTATTAGGGAAATATCCATTCTCTATTCTCCTTAATCCTAACACTTCAAAGCAATACTTTATTCTACAGCTGAATGCTTCTGTTCCATATCCGTTTCTCTGATATTTTTCATTAAGCCATATTCCTCCACCTGCTGTACCATCTTTTCTGTTTATATTTGTTATTTCAGTTCCACCAATTATTTTGTTATTTTCTTTTAATACTATTGCTAATGGTATTTTTACATTTTCATCTACACTTTTTGCCCTATTAATAAAATTTCTAGCATCCTTCTCTGTATATGGAAATGGAACACTTGCCATCCATTTTGCTACATTTATATTATTTAATCCTTCAACTAAATCTTCAACATCATTATCTTCCCAATTTCTTAAAATGATTCTTTTACTTTCTATTATCATATAAAACCCCTTTAATATATTCCGTTAATTCTTTTTATTTCTATCAGCAGAAGAAACAATTTTTCCATATACACTTCTTGGCTCTGTTTCCATTGATGAGCGGTGATCTTCAACTGCCTCACTCATTATTTTTATTTGTTCATCGTTGAAAAATTCTTTTAGTTTTTCATCTTCTCTCAACAATTTTGCAAAAAGAGTTTCATGATTTTTGGCATCAATATGATGTGCCACATCATGATATGCTGCAATTACATAGACCATGTCATAATTAATCTTTTCTATTTGACTTGCAAAGCTAATACTTCGATTTATTACATATTCAGCATGTTCAATCCTATGTCCCTTATTATTTAAATTATAGTGATATTCTATTAAATTTTGTATATATTGCTTCAAATTTGGATTTATCATTTTTAACAAATATTTATCAGCTAAATCTCTGCTTTTAAAAATCACAATATTTTTATCATCATTATATTACAAAAGCGAATAACTAGCAATACTAACAGTTGGTTATTGCAAAATTTATTATAAACCTTGATTTATTCATACTTTTTTGTTATTATTTTTAGTATAAAAAATTATTAAAGTAGTTAAATGGAGGAAGATATTATGAACTATCTACCAAATACAAAAATTTT
>UMJX01034712.1_pt1 | contig 10016 bp, 5 predicted proteins | sample 1966131 | NCBI WGS metagenome assembly UMJX01 (sample SAMEA4836162, study PRJEB28245) | human gut metagenome | biome: gut microbiome; material: fecal sample | place: Denmark | collected 2008 | reverse complement strand
GAGTTATAAACAGAAATAACAGATTAAAGAGATTATTAGAACTTGGAGCACCTGAAATCATTGTAAGAAATGAAAAGAGAATGTTACAAGAATCAGTAGATGCTTTAATTGATAACTCAAGAAGAGGAAGACCTGTTACAGGTGCTGGAAACAGACCATTAAAATCTTTATCAGATATGTTAAAAGGAAAACAAGGTAGATTCCGTCAAAACTTATTAGGAAAACGTGTTGACTATTCAGGACGTTCAGTAATCGTAGTAGGACCAGAATTAAAAATATATCAATGTGGTCTACCAAAAGAAATGGCAATTGAATTATTCAAACCATTTGTAATGAAAGAATTAGTTGAAAGACATTTAGCACATAATATAAAAAGTGCAAAAAGAATGGTAGAAAGATTAAGCCCTGAAGTATGGGGAATTCTAGAAGAAGTTATAAAAGATCACCCAGTAATGCTAAACAGAGCTCCAACACTACACAGATTAGGTATTCAATCATTTGAACCAGTATTAGTAGAAGGTAGAGCAATAAAATTACATGCATTAGTATGTGAAGCATTCAATGCAGACTTTGATGGTGACCAGATGGCTATACATTTACCATTAACACCAGAAGCACAAGCAGAATCAAGATATTTAATGCTAGCTACAAACAACTTATTAAAACCACAAGATGGTAAACCAGTAGCAGTACCAAGACTAGACATGATTTTAGGAAGTTATTATTTAACAATGACATTAGATGGAGAATTAGGAGAAGGAAAATATTTCAAAGATCCTGATGAAGCAATAATGGCATTACAAAATAATGCAGTATCAATCCATGCGAAAATCTTTGTAAGAATTACAAAAGAAATTGATGGAGAAATGAAATCAAAGAAAGTTGAAACAAGTGTTGGTAGAATTATATTTAACCAAGGAATTCCACAAGATTTAGGATTTATAGACAGAAAAGAGGATCCATTCCAATATGAAATCAATTTCCCAGTTATGAAAAAATCAATGGGAACAATAATTGAAAGAACAATTGACAAACATGGTTTAATCGAATCAGCAGAAGTTATAGATTATATCAAAGCATTAGGTTTCAAATATTCAACATTAGCAGGTATTACATTCTCAGTAGCAGATGTAAAAGTACCAGATTCTAAGAAAGACATTTTAGCAGATGCAGATAAACAAGTTGAAAAAGTAAGAAATCAATATAGAAGAGGTTTGATAACAGATGATGAAAGATATCAATCAGTTGTTAATATTTGGGAAAAGGCAACAAATGATGTAAGTAAGGCAATGGAAGAAAACTTTGATGATTTAAACCCAATATATATGATGGTTAAATCTGGAGCCCGTGGTAACATGAACCAATTAAGACAAATCGCAGGTATGCGTGGACTTATGGCTAGTACAACTGGTAAAGCAGTTGAAATACCAATCAAATCATGTTTCCGTGAAGGTCTAGATGCATTGGAATATTTCATATCATCACATGGTGCTCGTAAAGGACTTTCAGATACAGCTTTAAGAACAGCTGACTCTGGATACTTAACAAGAAGACTAGTTGATGTTTCACAAGATATAATTGTTAGAGAACATGATTGTGGAACTGTTGATGGATTAACAATTGAAGATATTAAAGATGGAAATCAAATAGTTGAAGGATTAGCTGAAAGACTAGAAGGAAGATATCCATTAAATGATATATTAGATCCACAAACAAATGAAGTTATTGTAGATACAAATACAATGATTAATAAAGACATAGCAAAACGTATTGTGGATGCTGGAATTACAAAAGTTGTTGTACGTTCAGTAATTGCATGTAGAGGAAAACATGGCGTATGTCAAAAATGTTATGGTATGGGATTAGCAAGAAGAGATTTAGTATCAATTGGTGAATCAGTTGGTATTATAGCTGCACAATCAATTGGTGAACCTGGTACACAGTTAACCATGAGAACAATTCACTCTGGTGGTGTTGCTGGTGTTGCAGATATCACACAAGGTCTTCCAAGAGTAGAGGAAATCTTTGAAGCTAGAAAACCTAAGGGAGTTGCTGTAATAACAGAAATTGATGGTACAGTTAAAATTTCTGATAATAAGAAGAAATTAGAAGTAATTGTTACATCAAAAGATGATTCAAGAACATACACAATTCCATTTGGATCAAAACTAAAAGTAAAAGATGGAGATGAAGTAAAAGCTGCAGATCCATTAATAGAAGGTTCTATAAATCCAGCTGAAATTTTAGCAATAAAAGGACCAGAAGGTGTTTATGAATATGTAATATCTGAAATTCAAAAAGCATATAGAAACCAAGGTGTTGATATCAATGATAAACACGTTGAAGTAATTGCAAGACAAATGCTTCGTAAGGTTAGAGTTGATGATGGTGGAGATACAGATATGTTCCCAGGATCATTAGTTGATATGTATGAATTTGAAGATAAAAATAAAGAAGCTGTTGAACAAGGTAAACGTCCAGCAACAGGAAAGAGAGCATTACTTGGTATTACTAAAGCTTCACTTGCAACAGATAGTTTCTTATCAGCTGCATCATTCCAAGAGACAACAAGAGTATTAACAGAAGCTGCAATTAAAGGTAAGGAAGATGATTTAATAGGATTAAAAGAAAATGTTATCATTGGTAAGTTAATCCCAGCTGGAACTGGTATGAAGAGATATCAAGATGTTACTATTAAGGTTGAAGGCGAAGATGAAAAGACAGTTGCAGAAGAAATTGATGCAAATAAACAAGTTGAAATACAATCAGATGCTGAATAAAATTGAAAACACACGGATAGATATAAAAGTCTATCTGTGTGTTTCTATTTATATAAAGAAAGAAACCTCTAATAGAGGTTTCTTTGAAAATGAATTATTCAGACTTCATTTGTTTTAATTTTTCTTCCATATCATTGATTTCTTGTAATTTATGAAGTCTTGTAACTTCAATAGGTTCTACATCTACTGTTTCTTGTTCTCTACATCTTGTACAAATTCTAGTCCAATTTTTTTTGGTAATTGGACAGTAACGTTCGAAACCTCTATCTCCACAAATTGCCCAAACGGTATATTCATGTTCATGCCATTCTCCAGTATGTCCTTCTCGTGCACAGGTTTCCTTGGCTACAAGCTCTTTTTGTTGCTTTTCATCTCGAATTTTTTTGAATTGAATTGAATAAGGTTCAAAATTTTTTTCAAGAATAGAAACACTATGTATAACAGCTTCATATTCAGGAGTTCCTTGTTCAAAACAAGCATTAGCATATTTTTTGATTTGCTGAAGTAAATCAAATGCTTTTGCTCCTTTTTTGAGATTTTTTTCTTTTGTTGTCATTTGAAATTGCCTCCTTAATATTTTTGAATTGTTTATGGATGAATTGGAGATTAAGTTTTTTCATCTATGATTGTTGATGAAATAGTTATGAGATAGTGCTTGACTATTTTGAGAGATTATATCATGTTGTAATATAATTTTCAATATGTTTATTTGAGTTAAATTTGATGTAAAAAAATAGTATTTGAATTTTTCAAATACTACTGTTTCTGGTACCGATGGTGGGACTATATAACCCGCGTCGGGAAAATAGTCCGCTGGACTATTTTCTAATCCTCCTTTTCGAGTCCCACTTTAAAATTGTTATAAAAAATAGTATTTGAATATTTTTCAAATACTACTATTTTTTGGTACCGATGGTGGGACTATACAACCCGCGTCGGGAAAATAGTCCGCTGGACTATTTTCTAATCCTCCTTTTCGAGTCCCACTTTAAAATTGTTATAAAAAATAGTATTTGAATATTTTTCAAATACTACTATTTTTTGGTACCGATGGTGGGACTCGAACCCACATGGTTTCCCGCCAGATTTTGAGTCTGGTGCGTCTGCCAATTCCGCCACATCGGCTTATTGTTTTTTGTTTTTTAGACTTTCTTAATATATCATATTTTTATTTTTTTGTCTAGTACTATAATGTATTTTCTCTTGACTATTTGGAAAATTTAATGTAGAATATATAATATTTTAATAAAAGAAAAGAGGAATTATAGTATATGATATGTTCACAATGTAAAAAACGCACTGCAGTTGTATTTATAAACAAAATTGAAAATGGCGTTTCTTCAATGGAAGGCTTATGTAAAGAGTGTGCAAAAAAACGTGGATTAGATGTTCCTGAGACTAATACAAATCAGTCTACTTCTAATCAAACGAATAATAATATAGATATGAATAATATGTCAAAACAGTTAGAGTCTTTGTTTAAGGATTTATCTTCTAATTTAAAATTGGAAAATCTTGAAAATATGGATTTTGAAAATTTTGAATCTGATGGTGATGAAGATGTTGATGATGAAAATGCTCCAGAGGGTATTTCTATGGGAATTCCTATTGGATCTATCTTTGCTAATTTTGTTCCTAAAAAACAAAAAGATGAGGAAGAAACTAATGTTGGTAGACAAAAGGTTAAAGTTGAATCAAAGAAAGCTAAGAAAAAGAAAAAATATCTTGATACTTTTGGAACAAATCTAACTCAAAAAGCTAAAAATAATGAACTTGATATGGTTATTGGTCGTGATAAGGAAATTCAAAGAGTTATACAAATCTTAAATAGACGTACTAAAAATAATCCTTGTTTGATTGGTGAACCAGGTGTTGGTAAAACAGCAATTGCTCAAGGTTTGGCTATAAAAATTGCTAATAATAATGTTCCAGCAAAACTTTTAAATAAAGAAGTTTATTTATTAGATATGACATCTGTTATAGCTGGTACTCAATTTAGAGGACAATTTGAAGCCCGTATGAAAGGTATTATTGATGAATGTAAAGAATTCAAGAATATTATTCTTGTAATAGATGAAATTCACAATATAATTGGAGCAGGAGATGGAGAACATTCTATGAATGCTGCTAATATTTTAAAACCATCACTTGCAAATGGAGAAATTCAATTAATAGGTACTACTACTTTAAGAGAATATAGAAAATATATAGAGAAAGATACAGCATTAGAAAGAAGATTCCAACAAGTTTTAGTTGAAGAACCTAATATCGATGATACAATTTCAATTTTAACAGGAATAAAGAAATATTATGAAGAATATCACAAAGTAAAAATTTCAAATGATGTTATAAAACAAGCAGTTATAATGTCTGAAAAATACATTCATGATAGATTTTTGCCAGATAAAGCAATTGATATTTTAGATGAGGCTTGTTCTAGAATTAATCTTGAAAATAAAGAATTGTTTAAACTTGAAATGTTAAAACAAGAACTTGCTGATGTTCAAGCACAAAAAGAAGATGCTGCACAAGCAGATTCAACAGAAGATTATCAAAAAGCAGCAGATCTAAAAACTAAAGAATGTAGATTAATTGAAGAAATTGACCATTTAAATAGTACAATAAAATTAAAATCTTTAACAGTTCAAGATATAGCACAAGTTATTGAAAATTGGACTAAAATTCCAGTTAAAAAAATTACAGAAGCAGAGACACAAAAACTATTAAATCTTGAAACAAATCTTCATAAAAGAGTTATTGGCCAAGATAAAGCAGTATCTGCAGTTTCTAGAGCAATAAGAAGAAATCGTGCTGGACTTCAAAGCACGAAACGTCCACCATCATTCATATTTGTTGGACCAACAGGTGTTGGAAAAACAGAACTTGCAAAAAGCTTAGCATATGAAATGTTTGGATCGGAAGACTCAATAATAAGAGTAGATATGTCTGAATATATGGAAAGCCACTCAACAGCAAAACTTATTGGTGCACCTCCAGGATATGTTGGATATGATGATGCAGGTCAACTTACTGAAAAAGTAAAAAGAAAACCATATTCTATTATATTATTTGATGAAATTGAAAAAGCACACCCTGATGTATTTAACATTTTATTACAAGTATTAGATGATGGAAAACTTACAGATTCACAAGGAAATGTTGTTAGTTTCCAAAATACAATTATAATTATGACATCAAATGCAGGTTCAAATGTTAATACAAATTCAATTGGTTTTGATAAAAAAACAGTTGATAATAATAAAATAGAAGAAAATCTAAAACAAGTTTTTAGACCTGAATTTTTAAATAGAATAGATGAAATTATAGTATTTGATTCATTAACAAAAACTGAATTATTACAAATTGTTGAATTAATGTTAAAAGATACAGTAAAAGCTTTAGCAGACAAAAATATTTCTTTAAATGTTTCAGAAAATGCAAAAGATTTTATATTAGAAAAAGGAACTAATTTGAAATATGGTGCAAGACCCTTAAGAAGAGCTATTCAAAGATATGTTGAAGATGAAATTTCTGAAATGATTTTAAAAGGTGATGTCCATGATGGGCAAACTATTAATGTTGACATAGAAAATAATGAATTAAAATTTAATATTGAATAATTAAAAGTTCTCTGCATTTTTGCAGAGACTTTTTAATGAAAAAAGGAAGGAAAATAAAATGGTAGATTATATAACAATAATAGGTGGAGGATTAGCTGGAAGTGAAGCTGCATATCAAATAGCAAAAAGAGGAATAAAGGTAAAATTGTATGAGATGAAGCCTGATAAATTTACAGAAGCACATAGTAATAAAAATTTGGCTGAGATAGTATGTAGTAACTCGTTCAAATCTAATTTACATACAAATGCATGTGGTTTGTTAAAAGAAGAATTAAGAAAACTAGACTCATTGCTAATAAGAATAGCAGATGAAACACAAATACCAGCAGGACAAGCATTAGCAGTAGATAGAGAATTGTTTTCACAAAAAGTAACAGAAGAATTAGAAAAAAATCCATTAATAGAAATAATTCATCAAGAAGTAACAGAAATAGAAAGAATTGCAGAAAAAGGAATTGTAATAATTGCAACAGGACCATTAACATCAGAAGGATTATCAAAAGAAATCTCTAAAATAACAGGAGAAGATAAATTACATTTTTATGATGCAGCTGCACCAATTGTTACAAAAGAAAGCATTGATTTTAATATTGCTTTTTTTGGTAATAGATATGAACAAGAAAAAGGAAAAGATGAAACAATAGAAGATTGGAAAGAAAGATTACACAAACAAGAAGCAAGTTATATAAATTTACCAATGAATAAAGATGAATATGAAAAATTTGTAGAAGAATTAATAAAGGCTGAAGTTATAACATTACATGAATTTGAAAAAAGAGAGATATTTGAAGGTTGTATGCCAGTAGAAGTAATGGCAAAAAGAGGAAAAGATACATTAAGATATGGACCATTAAAACCAGTTGGATTTGATGACCCAAGAACAGGAAAAAGACCATATGCAGTAATTCAACTAAGACAAGATAATGAATTAGGAACAATTTATAATATAGTTGGATTTCAAACAAATTTAAAATATGGAGAACAAAAAAGAATATTTGGAATGATTCCTGGACTACAAAATGCTGAATTTGTAAAATATGGAGTTATGCATAGAAATACATATATAAATTCAACGAAATTATTAGATAACACATATAACTTCAAAGATAATAAAAATATTTATTTTGCAGGACAAATTACTGGTGTTGAAGGTTATGTTGAATCAATTTCAGCAGGAATGGTGTCAGCATTAAATGCAGTTGCACAAATAAAAAATGAAAGCAGAATTGAATTTTCAAATTTAACAATGATAGGAGCATTGGCAAAATATATTTCAACAGCAAATGACAAATTTCAACCAATGAATGCAAATTTTGGAATTATTCCAGAACTTCCAAAGAGAATAAAAGACAAAAAAATAAAGTATGGAATGTTGGCAGATAGGGCGATTGAAAATTTAAAAATATATTAAACAAAAAATGATAAAATATTAAAAAAATTGACAAAAAACTCTTGCAAGAAATAAAGTGATATGATAGAATAACAACTGAATAAAATTCGGAAATAACAAAAGAAAGGAACATATTAAGAAGCAATCAACTTAATATAACAGGTTAAAAATAATGGAAGAATTAATTAATGAATTAGATATATTTGTTAATGAAAAAGCAATTTTAAGTGCTCAAATAAAAGATATAGAAAACAAAAGAAATGAATTAGCAAAAGAAAGAAATACAAAAAAAGCACAAAATAAAATAAAAAATGATGAAGAAGTTTGGTCTGAAGTAAATTGCTTAGGAAAACAAATATCAGATTTAGGAAACCAAAGTCAATGGTTTCAAAATCAAATAAATTCTAAACTATTAAATGTAAGAGAACAATCATTTGTAGAAATAGATAATTTGATTGCTGAAAGTGTAAGAAAAAGTAGAATTATTAGTGAACAAATAGAAGAAAATAGAGACAATCTTGATCCAGAAGAAATTTATGAATTAACAGATAACATAAATGAAATAGGACAAAGTATGGCTAGAATTATGTTTGCAAAAAGATTGATCAAACATAATCAAATTGTTGATGTAATTAATTTATTTTCAACTACAGAAATAGAAGAAAGCCAAGAACAATCTGAACAAATAAATGAAATAATAGAAAAACAAGAAATTGAAAATAAAGAAGAAAACGAACAAGTTCAATTAATAAATGAAGAGCTAAAACCTATTGAAGAAATTGCTATTGATCCAGTATTAACAGATTATTATAATAATATAAATGAAATAACTAAAAATTTAGAAAAAGAAATAATTACTTTAGAAGAAACTGAAGAAAATCAATTAGTTAATACAAATACAGAAGAACCAACAACGATAAAGAATATTGTTGTAAAAGTAGAAAATGGTGAATTAATATATAAAGCAGAATTAAGTAATGAAACAACAATAAAAATATATCCTATTAAAGAAAAAATATTAGAAAAAGAAAAATTTGAAAGAGAAACATGGAAAAGAGAGTTAATAGAATATTCAGCAAAGAACTATAGAAACTTAAGAAATATAGCAATAAAGAAAATGGATCCAATTGTTTGTGAAATTTTAGATAGATATGCAGTACAATATGATATGGATTCTCAAAATTTAGTATATAACTATGTAATGTCATTTTCATCAATAGATGATTACGATTCAGATATATTACCAGCTATAACATATAATTTATCATATATAAATGAAGCAAAAATAAGTAAAAAAGAAATAAAAAGTTTACAAAAAATAGTAAAAAATTCAACACAAAATGCATTAGTAGATATAATCGGAAATGTAACATTATCAGAAAAAATAAAATGTTTTATGAAGAAAATATTTAATATAAGTAGTGCAAATATATTACCAGAAGGAAATAAAGAATAATTAATAATTTTAATATAAAAACATTGACATAATAGGAAAAAAATGATAAAATATTAACCGCAATGCGAATTATTTTTAATAATTTGTTTGCGGTTAATTTAATTTTTAAAATTAAGTAAAATTAGGGAAAGAGGTGAAATTTAAGTGCCAACAATTAATCAATTAGTAAGAAAAGGAAGAAAATCAACAAAGGCAAAATCAACAGCTCCAGCTTTACAACATGGATGGAATTCAAAAAATAAAACATTAACAAACAACAAAGCACCACAAAAAAGAGGTGTATGTACAGTTGTAAAAACAGTAACACCAAAGAAACCAAACTCAGCTTTAAGAAAAGTTGCCAGAGTTAGACTTTCAAATGGTTATGAAGTAACATCATATATCCCAGGAATAGGACATAACTTACAAGAACATAGTGTTGTTCTAATCAGAGGTGGAAGAGTAAAAGACCTTCCAGGTGTTAGATACCATATTATCAGAGGAACATTAGATACAGCAGGTGTAAAAGACAGAATGCAAGGACGTTCAAAATATGGAGCAAAACGCCCAAAGAAATAAATCGATAAATGATTTATTTTATAGTGCATGCACATCTTACTAAATTAAAGTACTTAAATTTAGAATAGATAATGTAGCACTAAACGGAAAATCAATAGATTTTCAGAGTAACTTAGATATCTTATAGATATCATCAATAAGAGAGTAAATCTCAGAAAGAAAAGGAGTGAAGAATAGTGCCAAGAAGAGGATTTATAGCAAAAAGAGATGTT
>UMJX01038404.1_pt1 | contig 10065 bp, 9 predicted proteins | sample 1966131 | NCBI WGS metagenome assembly UMJX01 (sample SAMEA4836162, study PRJEB28245) | human gut metagenome | biome: gut microbiome; material: fecal sample | place: Denmark | collected 2008 | reverse complement strand
CCTCCGTTAATTCGGAGGGCGTTTTTGCGCAATAAAATCTCCGCTTTTAAGCGGGAGGTCAAAGACTTTAGAGATAATAAAAAATAACTCCTTTTGTTATAATGAAAATGCGATCTGCCAACTGCAAAAACATAAGGTGGTAATACGAGCCAAAATTGCAAATATTATATAGTTTTTTTACCAAAATATGGCAGACAAGTTTTCAATAGAGGACATAGGGGAAAATACTAAGAGGACTATGTGAATGTAAAGGAGTGGATATAATAGAAGAAAAGTAGTCCGTATCATATACATATGTTAGTAGAAATAGTATTTAAAATGAGTGTATCAAGTTTTATGGGATTAAAAAAGGATGAGAATCATATAATTATATTGAAATCTAAAGTATAATTATTGAAACAGATTACTTTGGTATAGGGAATATCGTGTAGATATAGCATAAAAAGGCAAAAAGAATTAGTGAGTACATAAAGAATTAGCTACACAAAGATATGGTAAATGAACAGATGATATTGAGTGGTTTGAATCACCTATTTAACAGATTGCAAGTAATATACGCAAGTGTCAGAACGCAATGCATCTTTAGATGCTACTTGTAATATTGCCTTAAAGGCGTTAAAAGAAGAGCCATCGGCTTATGATATGCACCCCAAAAGTTAGGCACTTATGAAGGTGCATATTTTTATGGCTAAAACAGGAAGGAAAAACAAAGTGTATAGTGCAATATTCAAAATGGGTGTTATATTGGATATGTGAGAACACCATTTGGAATATGGAGAAATTGTGCGAAAATATTGGGATATAAAATAAAGGGCAGGAGCAGAATTACAAAAATACAGTGTAACAGTGGGAATGTATATGCTTAGAAGAAGGGGCCGAATGTATAATGAAATAAAGATGAGGCAGAAAAAGCAAAGGCAGACCTCCGAAACTTGATAAAAAAGAAGATAAAGATTTAATATCAGAAAATCAGTGTCTAAGAATGACTTAAAAAACTGAGTGCCCTTAGTATTTGCGGAAGAGCAAAAGAACGTGAAAAGGCGTTCATAATCTCGGAACTGAGGCAAAAATAGAGACCGCCGAAAAGTTTGTGTAAAAGTGAATAATAGACTTCCTTTCGAGCAATAATGGAAATAGAAAAATTAAAGCTTGAAAGGAAGTTTTTTTAATGGCAAAAGCACCGGCAGAAATGATGAGAGAATTTGTAAGAAGTCAGAATTTCACATCAACAGACGAAGTTATGACAGCGATGAAAGATATGTTCAAGGACATTCTTCAGGAGGTTATGGAATGTGAGCTTTCCGATGAACTCGGCTATGAGAAAAGCGAAAGAATGTCGAATGATGAATGCGGCAATAAGTCGAAAAATTACAGAAACGGCTACTCGAAAAAGACGGTAAAAACGCAGATGGGAGAGCTTGAAATCAAAGTTCCGAGGGATAGAAACGGCGAATACGAGCCCAAAATAATCAGCAAATACAACCGCAATGCAGACGGTATGGAAGAGAAAATTCTCTCACTCTATGCCTGCGGAATGAGCCAGCGTGATATTTCCGAACAAATCAAAAATCTGTATGATGTAGAAATCTCCCCCGAGCTTGTCAGCAAGATAAGTGAGAAGATTATGCCCGATGTGACTGCATGGCAAAATCGACCTCTTGAAGCAGTATATCCGTTTGTGTTTATGGATGCAATCCATTACAAGGTCAAGGAAAATCATCAGTATATCACGAAGGCAGCATATGTAGTTCTGGGCATCAATCTTGACGGTCAGAAAGATATTCTCGGTATATGGATTGGCGAAAATGAGGGCAGTAAATTTTGGTTGAATGTGTTGAACGAGCTCAAAACTCGTGGAATTAAAGATGTATTTCTGTTCTGCGTGGACGGTCTGACAGGTTTCAGACAGACTATTGAAACGGCTTTTCCGAATGCACAAATCCAGCGTTGCATCATTCATCAGATACGTTCAAGCACAAGATTTGTAAGCTACAAACACATCAAGGAGCTGATGGCTGACCTCAAGAAAGTATATCAAGCTATCAGCGAGGAAGAAGCTATGAACAACCTGATTTTGTTCAAGGACAAGTGAGGCAAAACTTATCCCTCCTGCGTAAAAAGTTGGGAGGAAAATTGGGATATTCTATCCACATTCCTCGCATATCCGCCCGAAGTTCGGAAGATAATATATACAACGAATATTATCGAAGGTTTGAACCGTCAGTTCAGGCAGATTACGAAGAACAAGCCGTCATTCACGAATGATGACAGCCTGCGCAAAATGTTGTATTTAGCGTCGCAAAAAATTGTCGAACGCTGGACACAAAGATGTCGAAACTGGGACATAGTTTTGAGCCAGTTATCGATAATATTTGAGGACAGAATACCGGCTTGATTTGCCCCCGAGAATAGAATTTTCTATCCGCAAAATGTTATTCACGCAAGGCGTGCATAACATTCCGCAGGCAGGAAAGAAAAGTTGACACGGAGCAAATCAAAAAGCCTGATTACACCGCAATCCGCTGTTTTGTTATTGCTTGAAGGATTATTATTTACACAGAATTTTATGGGGTGCCTAAGATTAAGTGCTCGTATTTTTCAATACGGGCTTTAATTTTGTCGTTTGTTGCGAGTTGATTTCTGACCATTGCCCAGTTTTGTACCTTGCTTCCGTTCCGTTTTTTGTAAAGCTCGGTAATTCTGAGATAGAGCAATTTGAGCAATGCATTTTCGTTTGGAAAAGTACCTTTTTTGGTGACCTTGCGAAAGCTCGAATTTATGCTTTCAACCGCATTTGTTGTGTACATAATTTTTCTAACAGCACTTCCGTAATCGAAAAGCAGCTCTATATGGTTGAAATTTCGCTTCCATACATCTACTGCTCCCGGGTATTGCGACCACTCCTGACAGAACTGCTCAAAGGCCTTTCGGGCAGATGTAAGGCTCGGTGCTCCGTACACTTTCTTTATGCCTTGAGCAAATTTTTTGTAGTCCTTGCTTGGCACATATTTAATTGAATTTCGAATTAAATGTACGATACAACGCTGCTCGACAACATCTTTAAATATCGCTTTTGCACCGTCTTCAAGACCGGAAACGCCGTCCATACAGATGAACAATACATCCTCCACGCCTCTTCCTTTTAGCTCGTCAAATATCTGCATCCAAGTATGTTTGCTTTCGCTTTCATTAAGCCACAAGCCTAAAATGTCCTTTTGTCCGTCAATATCATAGCCTAAAATTGTATATACTGCATAATTCTTGCTCTCATACTCTTTTCTGATTGTAACATACATACAATCAACAAACATAAATGTGTACATCCTTTTTAGAGGTCTGTTTTGCCAATCGTTAAGTTCATCCAATACGCAGTCGGTAATTTGAGATACCATTTCGTGTGAGATTTCAAAGCCATAGATATCCTCAATAGTATCAGCAATATCTCTCTGGCTCATTCCTCGTGCATACATAGCCAGCACCTTTTCCTCTATTTCAGATACATCCTTTTGACGCTTTGGCACAAGCTGCGGTTCAAAGCTTGAATCTCTGTCACGAGGCACTTTGATTTCAACCTCTCCTGCACTTGTCCTGACTTTCTTGTTGGTGTAGCCGTTGCGACGGTTATCGGTTGATTTTGCACCGTGATCGTTACTTTCATATCCGAGGTGGCTATTCATTTCGCCCTGCAACATCGCCTCAAACATCGGTCCGAAAATATCCTTTAATGCATCCTGCATATCGGCTACACTTTTTTGGGGTTTGTACTGTTCGATAATTTGCTTTGCGAGGTTCTCGCTCGGTGTGCTTTCCTTTTTCTTTGCCATTTCGTTCATTCCTTTTCTGTCCTTTCTTTCATTGTAGCACACTTTCTCACAAATGCAAAAAGTGTGCAAGCTATTTTTCTAACTTACACACTTTATTTTACAGGCTCTTTTTGTCTAAATTTTCAGGGGTCACTTCATTAGCCAGTGGTTCTTTACTTATCGTAATCATCAAGAAAGCTATGCTGTAAATCATCTTTTTTATAAGAAATTATTGTATTCAAATTTACATTTTCCACACTGCGGAATATATTGCTCTCTATCTGCGGATTAATTTTTTTCAGCTCGGCAATAAGCTGTTTTATCTCCTGCCTTTTTGAGCCTGTATTGCTCGGATTGCAAGATGTGCAGGTATCTGTAAAACGGCAGGCACACTGAATAAAATTGAGCTTATTATAATCTCGCCAATGCTTTATTTCAGCCTCTCTTATGAGATACAAGGGGCGGATAAGCTCCATTCCCTCATAGTTTGTGCTATGTAATTTAGGCATCATTGTTTGTACCTGTCCGCCGTAAAGCATACCCATAAGTATTGTTTCTATAACATCGTCATAGTGGTGACCGAGCGCTATTTTATTACAGCCAATCTCCTTTGCCTTTTTATAAAGGTAGCCTCTCCTCATTCTTGCACACAGATAACAAGGATATTTTTCAACATTATACACTGATTCAAATATATTGGTTTCAAATACAGTGATAGGGATATTCAGCTTTCGAGCGTTGTTTTCAATAACATCTCTGTTCTCTACACTGTACCCGGGATCCATTACAAGGTACACAAGCTCAAACGGGAACTTATTATGCCTTTTCAGCTCCTGAAACAGCTTTGCCATAAGCATTGAATCTTTACCGCCCGAAATGCACACAGCTATTTTATCGTTAGGCTTTACAAGCTCATATTCAATAATTGCCTTTGTAAATCTTCCCCATATTGTTTTGCTGAATTTTTTTCTTATGCTTTTTTCAACATCTGCCGCATAATCGTCCTCTGTAAATTTATCTTTAAGCCAACCGTAATAGCCGTTTACAAGGTTCACTGCGTTGTATCCGTCTTCCCTAAGCTCTTCGGCAAGGGTGTCGCTTATCTGACCGCTTTTACAACAAATTATCAGTTTTTTGTCTTTTGGCAAAATGCTTTTATCGTTCTTTATTTTCTCAAGCGGAATATTAACCGAATTGGGAATATTTCCGTAATTATAAGAAATCTCATCTCTTATGTCGATTATAACGCAGTTGCTTTTGTCTGCTTTCTTTAATTCCTCAATAGAAATTTCATATTCTTCTCTTTCCATACTTACCTCTGATATTTATAATATGCTACTATTATACTCCCATTTTGCCTTATCAGCAATACATAAACGCAAAAATAAAGCTGTACCAAATATTGCATGGTACAGCTTTAATAGTGAATAAAAGGAGATTTTTTAATCACTAATAGCGGAATATTTATTATTCAATAATATTATATAGCTTATATAGCTAAAAATGACAAAAGTCAACTATTATCAATTCTATAATAGTCAATATTAATTATATTTTTCAATAATTGTATTTAAAAAATCAACCCACTCCGACTCGGGTACATTATTTTTTAACGCAAATCTCAATGTATGGCGAATAACCTCGTTTTCGTTAATATAATCCGCAATGTCAAAAGCAACAGCTCTTGCATTTTTGCTTTTTGCGGCAAGGTCAAGCATTTCACCGAACTCGTCACCGTCAAGATCAAGCGCATTTTTAAATTTTAAAAGCACTTCATATGACGGCGCAGGGCGTTTGCCTGTTTCTATGCTTGACTGATAAACAGCCGAAATGCCGATTTCTTTCGCAACCTCTTTTAATGAATGTTCACTTCTGATTCTTTTTTCTTTAATGAATTCACCAAAGCTAATGCTCATAACCCTCACCTTTATGATACTACAAATTATTTATTAATTTCATAATATAATTTATATATAATTATAAATCTACACAGCATTAAATAATATTACTTTTTATTACATAAATTATTAGAAAATGTTGGTTTTTGTTAGTTTTTTGTAGTATAATATAATAGCGGGGTGGTAATGTGAATAAACTTAACTTACTAATTGTTGAAGATGACATTAATACTATTAATGAATACAAGGCAAGCATAAGGAACTTTGATAATTTTTATCTTGTCGGCACTACAAACAATTCCTCTGAGGCGGTAAATATGGTAAAAGAATACTGTCCACACGCTGTAATTCTTGACCTTGAGCTACATCTCGGCAGTGGCAACGGACTAATATTTTTAAAGCAGCTTTCCGAGCTTGCATTACCCTACAAGCCGTTTATTCTTGTTGTAACAAACAACATCAGCAATGTTACCCATTCCATTGCAAGAAATCTTAGTGCTGATTTTGTAATAACAAAAAATCAAAGTGATTTCAGCTGTAAAATGGTTCTCGAATTTTTGAGTTCGATTGCCCAGTCAACCATAAATTCAAATCTTAATTCTTCATCTGCCGCACAGGCAGCTGCTGATATAAGCAACAGAGAGACTCTCAGAGATAAAATTTCTACCGAGCTTGACCTTATCGGCATAAGCTCAAAACTAAAAGGCAGGCAATATCTTGCAGATGCCATTGAAATCACCTATAATCAGAGGGTGTCGAACCTTTGCAGTATAATTGCTAAAAAATATTCAAAAACAGACGCAAGCGTAGAGCGAGCTATGCAGACGGCTATAAATCACGCTTGGCGCAATACAGACATAGAAAGCCTTGAGAGATACTACACCACATACATAAACCCTCAGAAAGGCGTACCCACAGTTATGGAATTTATCTACTACTATTCCGCTAAAATCAAAAAATCTTTGTAATCCTATCCCGATGCTGAAAAGTATCGGGATTTTTTAATTAAATTTAAAAAAATCAATACAAAGCTACAATTTTCAAGCTGTATTTATACATAAAGTGATTATTTTTCACTTAATTTAAAACAAAACAATTACAGCAACAAATCAGAATTTTCTCGCAAAAACGGTACACTTTACTTGTAAAACAAAAGTAAAGGAGGTACTCAATATGTGGGAAACACTTTATGAATTATTAAAAAGACTTTTGGGTTAATTAATTTGCAAATGTAGTGACAACATCCTTCTTGTATGATATAATATTACTATAATTTTATACGGAGAAAAATATTATGCAAGAGTATATCCACACATTTACCATTTATTTTTTGTCAAAATTACCGCTAATATATTCGGCGGTTTACATTTACATTAAGGCAATAAACCAAAAATGCAGCAAATCAAAGGTAGCTTTGTATTTGACTGCATTTTTTGGTATTTCATTAATTTCTGCTTTGCTGAACATATTAAACAACGGCATAAGCATACTTGCTAACTATATATTATTTATTACACTCATAACGCTGCTTACAAAAACAAACATAAAGTTAAGTATTCCGATTTCAATAGTTTCACTTGGAATAGCATACTGCATACGATTTATCACTCTGACGATTATAGCTCCAATATCCTACTGGCTATCATTTACGCAATTTGATTTTATGTATGTAGACAGCATTTATTTAAACTTAATCGTTTCCATTCTAAACCTTATTATTACCTACTTAGTAATGAAAATTAAACGGTTAAAAAACGGACTTGCATTTTTCAATAACACAAATAATTTCGGACTCGGTCTGCTGTTGTCGGGATTTGCTTTCATTTCTGTAATAATAATTTCCGATAAAAATGATACCGACAAAACTTTATTTTTCTTCTTATTTATTGGTTTAATTATTTGCTGTATAGGTACGGTAATATGGGTAAGGTCAAGCATAACAAGGCATTACAAAAGCAAACTTCAGCAAAAAGCCGATGAGCACTTTAATGCCATTATAGCTGAAAAGGAGTCCGAAATTGCAGAGCTCACCGATTCAAACACCTTTCTTTCTAAAATTGTCCATAGAGATAATCATCTTATGACATCTTTACAGTATTCATTAGCTCAACTTCAAAATTGCAGCGATAAAAATGAGCAGAATAAAATAATCAAAGAATTATTAACGCTTGCCAAAGAGAGGAACGAGCTTGTTCAAAAAGAGCAGAAAGAAAACAAAGTGCTCGTATCAACAGGCAACTCTGTAATAGGCGGTGCATTGCTCAATATGTATATAAAAGCGGCGGCGCACAAAATTAATTTTGATTTAATAGTATCTGCCGATATAAACTATATTATTAATCACTTTATCACACAAACAGAGCTTGAAACCTTGCTTTGCGACCATATAAAAGACTCTATAATAGCTGTTGAAAGTGCAAATATTGCAAACGGAATAATTTTAACTTCAGTGTCAATGGCAGGCGGTATATATGAAATATCGGTAAACGATAACGGAGTAGAATTTGAGCCGGCTACATTAGATAAGCTCGGTATTGAGAGAGTAACCACACACAAAGAAAGCGGCGGTAATGGCATCGGCTTTATGACGAGCTTTGAAACTCTGAAAAAGGCAAATGCAAGTATCATTATAACCGAGTACGAACCCGACAAACCTTTTAGAAAAACAATTACTTTCAAATTTGACGGTAAAAATGAGTTTAATATAAAAACATACAGATATGAATTGCTCAAAGAAAAATTACATCGTACAGATGTAAAAATAACAACTAATCAATAATGTTCATCTGTAATTATAAGGCTGACACTGCTGACTTGCAATGTCAGCTTTTCCTTTGTATTTTTCGAGACCGCCGAAAAGTTTGTGTAAAAGTGAATAATAGACTTCCTTTCAAGCAATAATGGAAATAGAAAAATCAAAGTTTGAAAGGAAGTTTTTTTAATGGCAAAAGCACCGGCAGAAATGATGAGAGAATTTGTAAGAAGTCAGAATTTCACCTCAACAGACGAAGTTATGACAGCGGTGAAAGATATGTTCAAGGACATTCTTCAGGAGGTTATGGAATGTGAACTTTCCGATGAACTCGGCTATGAGAAAAGCGAAAGAATGTCGAATGATGAATGCGGTAATAAGTCGAAAAATTACAGAATCTTTATCTTAAATCAATATTACGGCGTAAAAAATATTTGTTGACAAAATAAATTCTTTATATTACAATAAATTTGTAAATAATAGTCTTTGATGAAATTCTCTCATATTTAAAAATTATCCCGATGATTTAAGGTGTTCAAAGTAATGTGTAAATATAGCATAGGTTAATATTTATTACCTTATGTACAATTAATCAATATTTTAATATGCTCATCTATGGTTATGAGTACAGCGTGCATTTGTATGTAAGGTTAATATCTTTTACCTTAGGTGTATTTTAGATTATCATAAAAGGAGATAAATCCAATAGGAACTAATTTGAATCAATAAATCACAAAATAATGCATAATTATTTGCAGCAAATTAAAGCAAAGGAGAAAAATCACATTATAAAAAAGAAAATTAAGTTATCTGTTACTAGTTTGTTAATAAGGGAGGACAGAAGTCTATGGTTGTACGTGTGCAAAAATTTACAAAAATAATCGTATTCAGTTGTGTTTTAATTTGTGCTTGTTTAATAAGTACAGCTTGCTCCGGAAATGCGAATTTGACAGAAACAGAAGATAATATTAAAATTACTGCTTCTGAAAAAGTTACTAATGAAACAACAGCAAGTCAGGAAAGTACAACACAACCTGATTCATCTACTGCAGAAACTACGAAACCGGAGAGTACTACCAAATCTAAAACTTCTAACGAAGAAAAAACTCAATCATCGGAAAATACAAGCGGAAGTGAATCATCAAAACAGAATGCCACTTATTCAAAAGATAAAGTCACTTTTATCTTTAAGGATAATTTCGGGAATGTTATAGAAGGGATTGATGTGGTTATTCAACCGCATGCCAATGAAGGCAGCGCACATACAGATATTGCAGAAGTTGTTGGAACGTCTGACAAAAATGGCGCAGTAGCTTGGAAACCTATAGAAGGAAAGCATTTTTTAGAAGCTTCAAAAGGATCTGAAAATCAAGAATATGCTATTGATATTGTTGAATCTGACATAGGAACAGTAATTGAATTAATATGGCGGTCTTGAAATATAAACATTTTCCTTATTTCGTTGTAGCTATAATAAAAGGAGAGCTTGTAAAATAAAGTGTGTAAGTTAAAAAATAGCTTGCACACTTTTTGCATTTGTGGGAAAGTGTGCTACAATGAAAGAAAGGACAGAAAGAAATGAACGAAATGGCAAAGAAAAAGGAAAGCACAC
>UMJX01052030.1_pt1 | contig 10195 bp, 6 predicted proteins | sample 1966131 | NCBI WGS metagenome assembly UMJX01 (sample SAMEA4836162, study PRJEB28245) | human gut metagenome | biome: gut microbiome; material: fecal sample | place: Denmark | collected 2008 | reverse complement strand
CCCCTGCCCGTTCTTGTCGACGACGAGGGCACGCCCGCGGAGGACGCAATTCTCATAAAAGACGGCATTCTCAGAGGATACATGAACAGCCGAGAGAGCGCGGAGCATTTCGGAGTCAAGCCGCAGGGCAACGCGAGAGCTTATGCATTCTCGGACGAGCCGCTTATAAGAATGAGAAACACCGCAATTCTCCCCGGCAAGGACAAGCTCGAAGATATGATAGCTTCGATAGACGACGGATATTTTCTCACGGAGACCAACAACGGTCAGGCGGACACGACCGGAGAGTTCATGTTCGGCGTCTGCATGGGTTATGAGATAAAGCACGGCAAGCTCGGCAGAGCAATAAGAGACACGACAATATCTGGCATAGCGTTTGATATGCTCAAGACTGTCGATATGCTCTCAGATGACATGGTGTGGACCTGCTCGGGTATGTGCGGCAAGAAACAGCCGATGCCCGTGGGCATGGGCGGCCCTGCCGTCAAATGCAAAGTAAATATCGGCGGACGCTGAGAAAGGAGCGATGAAAATGACTGATATATATGAGATAGCAGAATACACACTCAAGGCGCTAAAACATTGCGGCGCGGATGCGGCTCAGTGCATCGTCGGCAGAAGCAAAAAAGATGAGCTGAATGTTGACGGCGGAAAATTCAGCCTGATGCGCTCCACATTCAACACGAGCATCTCTATGAAAGCAATAAAGGACGGCAAAAAAGGCGTCACAAGCATAAATCAGGCGACAAAAGAAGCGATTGACGAAGCTGCGACTCAGTGCATCGCCGCGGCGGAATCTTCCGTTCCCGATGAAGCCGAGCAGATAGCGCCTTTCACTGCAAAAGTCGAATACAAAACCGGAGTTTTTGAGCCCGATCTTAACAAGCTGTTTGACAGAATAGAGGAATTCATGAGCCAAACTAAAAAAGAATATCCGAAAGTCATTCTCGAGCAGCTTATCTCCGACTATGAGCACAGCGAAAAGCTCTATATGAACACCAACGGAACAAGTCTCAAATACGAGCACGGCGAATACTCGTTCAACACTATGTTCTCCGCGCATGAGGGCGAAAAAGCTTCGTCGTTCAACGGATATTTCTGCGCACTTGACAATCTCGACAAGCCGTTTATGGATGCGGGTATGCAGAGACAGTTACTCGAAGAGAGCGAAAAGCAGCTCGACACAGTCTCGCCGAGCGAAAAATTCGTCGGCAAGGTAATTTATTCCCCCGACTGCTTCAACGAGCTTTTGCAGACGGCGCTCGAAAATTTTGCATCATCCGGCGTACTTATTGACGGCACATCTCCCTGGAAAGACGCGCTGAACACAAAAGTCGCGAGCGAAAAGCTGAATCTCAGGAGCGTTCCGCTTGACGACAAAACGGTAGTCGGTCAGCGCTTTACCTCCGACGGCTACCCTGCCGAGAACATGGACATCATTGTTGACGGCGTTCTCAAGACTTTCATTCTTTCGCAGTACGGAGCGAACAAGACCGGGTTCCCGCGCGCTCTCAACGGCGGCAATAACCTCGAAGTTCTCCCCGGCGACAAGACGCTCGAAGAGATGATATCCGGAATAGACAGAGGTCTGATAGTCAACCGCTTCTCCGGCGGTCAGCCGTCATCGAACGGAGATTTTTCCGGCGTCGCGAAGAACAGTTTTCTTATCGAAAACGGAAAAGTCAGCAGTGCAGTCAGCGAGACGATGATAAGCGGTAACATTATCGACATGCTCAACAACATCGTCGCGATATCCAAAGAGCAGACCACGGACGGACTTTCTTTCATGCCATGGGCTGAATTCGACGGAGTCACGGTATCTGGCAAATAAGAAAAAAATTCCCTGCGGCTTTTATGTATTTTAAGCCGCAGGATACACATAATGATACTGGCAGCCGGAGCTGATATTATTTCGGGCGCTTTTAAGTGAAGAAACTATGGTTTATTGTCTTTTCAACAGCGCATTTCAGCATTTGCTGCCTTTGACGGAGTCGGAGCTCTGCGGGTGTGGTTGACAGCCTGCAGACCCGGCTCTTTCGCGTATATAATAAGAGGAGCTTTTGGCGCGGTGTTCGTAAAACAGTTAAAGCCAAGCTGCAAAATGCAGCTTGGCTTTTATCGTTGTTCGCACTACATAGCAAGACGCTATGTATAGAAGTGCGCCCTTGGTATGCGCAGAAAAATGGAATCGAACAAACCCGTCATCCGAATCGATTATCTCGTTATTGATAGCGAAACGGGATTTCACTATGCTATATATCTCTCGTTTTTTTAAATTTTTTTGACTGCTTTTTTTGCTAATTTATATGCCAACTCTCTGGATTGGTCTACATCACCGGACAATTCCAGTATAATAAAGTCAGCAGCCTCTTTGACGCTCATGATACCGGTGTCTTGTGCTCTTTCGAAGGACGCACTCAAGCTTTTCCGAACATCATCGCCACTTACGTTAAGTTCGTCCAACAGTCGAAGCAATTCCGTTTTCTGATAAGGATAAAGTTGAATCTCTTCATAGTACCGATTTATAAATGTTTCTCTAAATTTCTTATCATAACTAAACGCCTTATAATTCACCAAAAGCTGCAATCCTGCGTGAATGTTAATCCTTTTAAATAAGTATTGGAAGTACATATCGGATGCATTTACATAAGATTTGCCTTCTTCTTCAATGAACAAACCCATCAAACGATAGCATTCACAATAACGACTTGTTGCAGCTGATCCTAAAGCAGGATCCTTTTGAAACTGGAGGAAAGCCTCGTTCATAGCCTTATTAAGCTGACCATAAATAATATCTCTGTACGGTCTTTTTGGCCCCTTAACAAATTCCTCGTTTACTGTCCAAATATTTACTCCTACTTCAGTAACATTATAATTGTGTTTTTCCAAAAAATACTGGATATATGGATTTGCTTTGAGTTCCTCAATTCCTTTTTCAGTAAGTTTCCATGTGCGTTCTTTAACCAAAGCACCCAATGCATCCTCCGAAACAGCCGACAACTGATCAACGATCTCCGCCTTTTTGCCCTTGACAGATATGTTTAATGCTGCCGCTATCTCTTTAAGTTCTGTTAGCTTAAATCCCGACAAGCAGTCCTTTGCGTTTCCTATGTCAATGAACATTCTATTATGCAAATCCTTTAACATTTTTAAAGGATTAGAAATCTCATATGTGTGGGTCAAATAGCTTGGAAAGCAGGTTTCAGTCGTTTTGTATTTTTCTGCAAGCGAAAGCATAACAAGCTCACCCGGATACAGCCCGCATGCATCCGGTTTGCCTTTTAAGTGAAGCAAAGGAGTATTTGCACTTCCTTTATTGATCTCTACATTTTTGATTTGAGGTTGATTGTTGCTTGAAGATTTTTTGCCAAATAATGAAGAGAAAAAAGACATCTAATCACCTTATCTACTGTTTTTTGTTAATATACCATGCGAAAACAATTATTGCAATACTATTCGCTCATAAGAAACGCCACAGCAAGACGAGTTGCTGTGGCGAAAACTGTTTTACGAGCACCCGCCTTTAAAGCCCCTCTTTTATCGTCTTTTAATATATTCAACGCCTATATTGTCATCGACAGCCGCCGAAGTATCGCTTTCTTTTGTGCGTCTGAAGGTTATGTTTTCTAAATCGTTTACTGCCTTTGCGGTGTCCTCGGAACTTTTTTCAATATCCGTAGGACTACCGGTTATCTGTTTTGCTCCGAAATTATTTCTGACCTTCTGAATTCTTTCGTCGGTCTGTCTTATGGATTTAAAAAACACCAGAGACGCTATTGCGGCGGAGGATTTTATATTTGAGAGCCTTTCAATATCGCGATAAAGCTCCCAATAATATTTTATCAGCTTGCTCTTGCGCGTGGATGAAACGGAACCGGCGCGGACGCGGTAGCTTGCGAGAACTTCGTCGAGTCCGTAAGCGCGGTCGCAGTCGTGCATTATTTTAAGCCAAAGTGCAAAATCGTTGCGCTTTTTTATATCGGGGACATAGAATTTTCCGAGCTTTTCTGCGTTATAGACAACAGTCAAATTGCCTATTGGGTCGCCCTGATAAAGCATTGAAGAATAATTTACGCTTTTCGGCGCGGAAATGACGACGCCCATATGCTCGCCGCGCTCGTTTATTTTTTCATACGCGGTGTATGTAAAATCATATCCCATTTGCTCCATGAAGCTTATCTGACGGCTCAGCTTGTCCGGATACCAGATATCGTCGCTGTCAAGAAATGCGATATAATCGCCCTGCGCCGCATTTATCGCCCTGTTGCGCGCCGCCGCGGGACCGAGATTGATATCGGTTTCAAGCAGGTGTATTCTGTTGTCGTCTGCTGCCACACTGCGCACCGTGTCAACCGTACCGTCCGTGGAATTGTCATCGGCAACGATAAGCTCCCAGTTACGGTAAGACTGATTCTGTACGGATTTTATGCTCTCTGCGATATAGTCCGCGCAGTTATACGCCGGCATTATAATTAAAACCAGCTTTTCCACCACTCAAATCTCCCTTTTGCGGCTCTGCCGCACGCGCCCGATTGGCGCGTATGTTATGTCTACATTTTATCACATTTTGTCATGCTGTTCAACCGACAAAATCAGGCAAACTGTGGATTATTTGCCACGTTTTTTCCATCAGCTCATGAAGTGCTTAATATAATAGTACAACAAGCCATACGCTTTTTCAACGCGCATAATATACAAAAAAATGCCGCCTGATTTTACATACAGATAAGTGCCCGCACGATATTGAAAAGCTTATGTTCATAGCGTATAATTGAATAAACCCATGTCAACGGAGGAGAAGATATGAAAAATCCGGCAAAGGCAAGCGATTTAAGTCTCATCGAGCCTGTCATAAGTAAATATAAGAACACCTCAGGCTCGCTTATAACCGTCCTGCAGGAGATTCAGGATATTTACGGCTATCTGCCCGAAGACGCGCTGTGCCATGCGGCAATAGAAATGGGCATTGCCCCGGCGACCGTTTTCGGCGTTGCGACATTCTACGCGCAGTTTCGGTTCACGCCTGTCGGCAGGTATTTTATAATGCTCTGTCAGGGTACGGCGTGCCATGTCAACGGCTCCGAGATGATAGAAAAGGCCGTGTTTGAAACGCTCGGCATACATAACGGAGAGACAACGCCAGACGGGCTTTTCACACTGAAAACAGTCGCCTGCCTCGGCTGCTGCTCGCTCTCCCCTGTTATGATGATAAATTCCGAGACCTACGGCAGTCTGACTCCGCAGAGGGTCAAAGAAATAATCGCCGAAAAGGCAAAGGAGGCAAACGCCGATGTATAAAATTAAAATCGGAGAAGGCAGCTGCGGTATATCGGCGGGAGCCGGAAAGATACACAAGCTGCTTGACGAAAAGAACAGCGGAAATTATACGGTTCACTCAGTCGGATGCATCGGAATGTGCTTTCTTGAGCCTATTGTTGATATCTATAACGGCGATGCGCTCACAGCAAGGCTCGTTAAAGTAAGTCCTGATGATGTGGATAAAATCATAAGCTTCACGGAAAGCGGCAACATGTCGCAGATAAGCTCTCTTGTTATATCCAACGAGGACAAGGGCTTTCTCGAAAAGCAGACCAGGATAGCCTTGCGCGGGTGCGGAACAACCGAGCCGGAGAGCATTGAAGATTACGAAAAGTACGGCGGATACACGGCGCTTTCAAAAGTTTTGAAAGCAATGACACCCGAGCAGGTCATTGAAGAGATAAAAACTTCCGGGCTCGCCGGGCGCGGAGGCGCTGGCTTCCCGACATGGTTCAAATGGAACGCCGCAAGGCAGAGCGTAGGAGACGAAAAATATCTGATATGCAACGCCGACGAAGGCGATCCTGGTGCATTTATGGACAGAGCTGTTATTGAGAGCGACCCGCACGCTCTGATAGAAGGTATGCTCATCGCGGCGTATGCTATAGGCGCAAAAGAAGCAATAGTCTATGTCCGTGCCGAATATCCTCTGGCTATAAAAAGGCTTCGCAACGCCATTGAACAGGCTGTGGAAAAAGGCTATATAGGTGAAAATATTCTTTCTTCCGACTTCTCATGCAAATTCAGAATCAAGGCGGGCGCGGGAGCATTCGTCTGCGGCGAAGAGACAGCTCTTATTGAATCCCTTGAGGGTCAGCGCGGTATGCCGCGCCTCAAGCCGCCGTTCCCTGCACAGTCGGGATATATGAACAAGCCGTCAAACATAAACAATGTCGAGACATTCGCGAATGTAACATGGATAATCAACAACGGCGGAGAGGCGTTCGCCGCCATCGGCACTGAGACTAGCAAAGGTACGAAAGTTTTTGCGCTGACAGGCAAGATTAAGCGCGGCGGACTCGTTGAAATACCGATGGGCAAGACGCTCAGAGATGTTATTTTTGATATCGGCGGCGGAATGCGCGGCGGCAAAAAGTTCAAGGGCGTTCAGCTCGGCGGTCCGTCCGGCGGATGCATCCCCGCGCGGCTTGCCGACACGGTTATAGACTACAAGGCTCTTTCGGCAACGGGCGCGATAATGGGCTCGGGCGGAATGGTCGTTATGGACGAGAGCACCTGCATGGTGCGCATGGCAAAATTCTTTCTCGATTTCACAACAAACGAGTCGTGCGGGAAGTGCGTCCCCTGCCGCATCGGCACTATGCGCCTGAGAGAAACTCTTGAGCGGATATGCCAAGGCAATGGCAGAGACGGAGATATCGAGCTGCTCGAAGAGCTGTGCGCTCAGATAAAGGACGGCTCGCTCTGCGGACTCGGTCAGACGGCTCCGAATCCCGTTCTCACCACGCTCAGATATTTCCGCGACGAATACGAGGCTCACATAAAAGAACACCGCTGTCCCGCTGGAGAATGTCCGGAGCTTATAAGCTATCACATAGACTCTGACAAATGCCGCGGATGCACGCTGTGCAGCAAGAAATGCCCGGTCGGCGCGATATCCGGAGAAGTAAAAAAGCCGCATAAAATAGACAGCGGCAAGTGCATAAAATGCGGCAGCTGCAAAGTTGCGTGCCGCTTTGACGCGATATTTATAAAATAAGGAGGTGTGACGATGAAAGAGTATATTACATTGACCGTTGACGGGAAAAGCGTAAAAATCGAGAAAGGTTCGACACTGCTCGAAGCCGCAAGAAAAGCGGGCGCGGATATTCCGACTCTCTGCCATGACGAGCGGGTCAAGCCATACGGCGCATGTGGAATGTGCGTTGTAGAGTGCAAGGGCAGTCCGAAGCTGATGCGCTCCTGCGCCATTGAAGCCGCCGACGGAATGGAAATTATAACGGAGTCAGACAGAATAAACAGGGCGAGAAGATTCTCGCTCGAAATGCTGCTTTCGGATCACACCGGAGACTGCAAAGCCCCATGTTCTCTCGCCTGTCCAGCGGGCACCGACTGCCAGGGTTATGTCGGACTTATTGCAAACGGTGAAAACGCACAGGCTCTGTCGGTAATAAAAGGCAGGATTCCCCTGCCCGCATCAATAGGCAGAGTATGTCCGCATCCGTGCGAGAAAAAGTGCAGACGCGGACTCGTTGAAGAGCCTATATCTATAGCCGCGCTCAAGGCTTATGCGGCAGACCGCGACCTTGAAAGCGGAAATATATTCATGCCCGAAGTTGCCGAATCAACGGGCAAAAAGGTCGCGATTATAGGCGGCGGCCCGGGCGGAATATCGGCGGCATATTATCTTGCGATAAAAGGACACGGCGTCACTGTTTTCGACATGATGCCGAAGATGGGCGGCATGCTCCGCTACGGCATACCGCAATACAGACTGCCGAAAGAAGTGCTTGACAAAGAATTGGCGCTTGTTGAAAAACTCGGCGTTGAGTTCAGGAATAATATAAAAATCGGTAGAGATATTTCTCTTGATACGCTTAACCAAGAATACGACGCGGTAATTGCCGCGCCCGGTGCATGGTCGAGCACAAAAATGCGGGTTGACGGCGAGGATGCCGAAGGAGTATTCGGCGGAATAGATTTCCTGCGTTCCGTGATACTTGGCTCACCCGTTGATATCGGAAAGCGCGTAGCCGTATGCGGCGGAGGCAACACGGCGATGGATGCCTGCCGCACGGCAGTCCGCCTAGGCGCGGAGAAAGTTTATATCATATACCGCCGCACCCGCGATGAGATGCCCGCAGATGCACTCGAAATCGATGAGGCACAGGAAGAGGGCGTAGATTTCAGATTTCTCACAAATCCCGATAAAATATTAACGCAGGACAGCAAAGTCTGCGGAATAAAGCTCCAGATAATGGAGCTCGGCGAACCCGACGCGAGCGGCAGAAGAAAGCCGGTTCCGATAGAGGGAAAATTCGAAACTCTTGAAGTTGACAGTGTAATAATGGCTATCGGTCAGAAACCGGAGCTCGGCGGATTTGAAGAGCTTGACAAGACCTCTCGCGGCACGATAAGCGCAGACGAGAGCACATTCAGAACGAATATAAACGGCATTTTTGCAATCGGCGACGCCACAAACAAGGGCGCAGACATAGCCATATCCGCTATAGGTGAAGCGCAGAAGAGCGTAGCGGTTGTTGACAGTTATCTTCGCGGCAATATTATCGGCTACAAAAAACCGATACTTGTCAAGCGCGAAATAAACAAGAGCGACCTTGCGGACAGAGAACATATCGCGCGCGAAAGGATGCGCGTTCTCCCTGCAGAAGAGCGAAAACACAGCTTTGACGAGGTCGCACTCGGACTCACTGACGAGCAGGCGCGACGCGAGGCTTCGCGATGCCTTGAATGCGGCTGTCTCGACTATTACAGGTGCAAGCTCATAAACTATGCGAATAAATACAATGCTGAATTCGAGCGCTTTGCGGGTCAGAAATCGCCTGCGAAGAAAGACACCGGGCACAAATACATCCTGCGCGACTCGGGCAAATGCATTCTCTGCGGACTTTGCGTGCGTGTGTGCTCGCAGGTCATGGGAGTCGGCGCAATCGGTCTTGCCGGCAGAGGCTTCACAACTGTTGTATCGCCGGAATTCTATAAATCGCTCGGGGATTCGCAGTGCATTTCATGCGGACAGTGCGTATCTCTCTGCCCGACGGGCGCACTTGTTGAAAAAGTTCCGTTCAAAAAGAATGTTCCGCTCCGCGAAATTTGCACCATGACGCACTGCACCGGCTGCGCCGCAAAATGCGCGATAAATGTTTTTTCGAGCGGCAGTTCGATAACGCGGTGCGAGCCGGCAAACGGAAATATTATCTGCACATACGGCAAGTTCGGCTTGAGCAAGCTCGCCAATGTGGGCAGGCTGAAGGTCTGCAAATCAGGCGAAGAGACCATTTCTCTTGAACGCGCCGCGGAAATAATATCAGAGAAAACAGCTTGCTTCTCGCCCGCCGAGATTGCCGTCACGGTGTGTGAAAATATGACAGACAACGAGCTTGAAAAAGCCGCAGAACTCAGCCGAAAGCTCGGCTGCGCTCTTGTTGACATGGGCAATATTGACCGAGATATCAGCGCAGATAACTGCGAAAGATTTGAAAAAATCTTCGGCACGGATTTTTATATCGGTGCAAACCGCGAAAAGACTGTTTCTCTCGGCGCAGTTGATTCGGATGCGATTGATTTTTCAAAAATCAAGGCTGTTATCTCATTTGGCGGCAAGACTTCCGAGGGTAATTTTGATTTCGCCGCCGTGCAGTCGGCAAAAGAAACAGGCGATGTTTCTCTACCGTTTGCGTTGTCCGTTGAATGCGTAGGTACAATCGGCGAAGCAGATATTTCACCCGCGCTGAATCCGACATACAGCAACGAAGAGATAATCGACGCTATAACAGCAAAGATAAAATAAACACTGACGGAGCCGCCATATTCAGCGGCTCCGTTTTTGCATAAATACACACATAAATTCATAGGATAACACCGAGGTGATATTATGAAATCATCGCGGCTCAAGCCCTTGATATTCTTGGCTATTCCGCTCGCGGTCGGCGGTCTTGCGGCACTGTTTTCAGCGGGCAGCATGGACAAATTTTCCGCATTGAATCAGCCGCCGCTCTCCCCGCCCGGATGGCTGTTTCCAATCGTCTGGGGCATATTATATATTCTTATCGGCACGGCATCGTATATAATCTACAGCTCGGATGCGCCGGAGATAAGCAAGCAGAAAGCACTCGGACTTTATCTCGTCCAGCTCGGGTTCAATTTTCTTTGGCCGATACTGTTTTTCACTTTC
>UMJX01025737.1_pt1 | contig 10235 bp, 6 predicted proteins | sample 1966131 | NCBI WGS metagenome assembly UMJX01 (sample SAMEA4836162, study PRJEB28245) | human gut metagenome | biome: gut microbiome; material: fecal sample | place: Denmark | collected 2008 | reverse complement strand
TTCGACGAGCCCCACTGCCCCGAAGGACTATTTCTTAGGAGGCAATTTCCTCCGAAGCATCTACGTTTAGGTGGTGGCGAAGAAAAGCTCGATGTTCAGAGAGAACCAAAAGTGAGATGGAGTCGAACCTGACACGGAAGGTTGGATCGTTGTCTTTCGTGTTATTGATAAGCCACTTTTCAGCTTCGCGTTCACAAGCGCTTCTGCTAAACCAATCCTCGGGGAATCCCGTCTCATCTGCTTCGCGAATGCTTACTTTAACGAATGCAACAATGTCTTTGTTGCGGATGACTAAATCGAAAATCTCAGATTCGAGGTGTTCGTCAAGAATTTCGTAGTCTTTGTTGATAAGAAACTTCTTGGTTGCTGCTAATCCGCGTTCTTTAAGTTCTGTGTTGTTCATCATGATTGCCTCCTAAAAATTGCTGTGGGCTTATCAGCTTTATCTGATTGCCCCTTACAGCTCGGTATCCGGCAGAGGCTAATCCTAAGGTGGCAAGGGATATAAAAGAAAACGCCAAGATAAATCTTGGCGCTCGATTTTTATAAAGTTTTTCTCATGTAATGAAGAAATAAGTTTCTAAAAATTTTTCTGACCCTTGTCCGCCTTGGATAGTCTCTGCAAGGATGTATCGAGTGTTAAGGGCGCAAACAAGTAAAGCGATATATGCCTCTCAAAGCTTCTTAGGGGGCATTCATGTTGGACATCATGAACGTAAGAACTGGTTAGACCCGCTACCAATAGCCTTATCAATAACGCCTTATTCTCTGACTACCTTGAATTGATTTTCGAGTTTTAAAGTCATCGTAAGCTACTTTGACAAGTGCGAAGAATTCGTCAAAAGAACCTCTGAAGAATATGACGGATTCCTGCGGATTCAGTTAGTTGATCAACGCCTTATACGAGGAGCTGAAAGCTTAGCAATAGAAAACAGCGATCCACAACAGTCAGGTTTTTCTATATTTGATACGGTCTATGAGCAATGTGAGCTTAAAGTCAGCGCCTAGCTAAAGATGCTTCGTTATTGCCTCCTAAGAAATAGTCCTACGGAGCAGATATTTAGGGGTGAACAGTCAACATATAAGTTTCTGCACATATCAACATCTCCAGGATGCTCTCGGTAAAGATTTGTACGATGCAACGGACCAACATATTTTTGTAATGAACACTTTTACTACCCGTTGAGATAATCAGGATTTCTTTCTAAAATCGAACAGATGTTTCATTACGAAAGAGATTGCAAGGGATCTTAATCAATGGTTTTCGGTGGTACAAAATGGGAGAAGAAAAGGGTTTCGGTTATGTCTATAACCGACCCTGAAGGCGTTGTAACGCCATTATCTATTGTTTGGGAAGATGGGCGGATCTTTGATGTAAGCATGCCTGAAAATAGAGGAATGCAGCCCTCTGAGCACCTTGGCGAGTATGTTCATGAGTATGTAGTCACCATTAAACATAGCAAGAAAAGGCTCTATAAAGATTCCCTTTCTTGGTTTGTAGAAGTGCCCCAGGAAAACACTACCAATATAGGAAAATGGCCACCCGACCTTTTATGGGATCCGGAAGCGTAAGCAGTTAAATAGAATTAGTGTTGTCTATATCATTGATTGGCGTGGTTGGCCTACTAATGCCGCAAGCAAAATCTCTTACAGTGATCGAAAAAGCGGACATTACACTTTCTTCCATCTCATCACCAAGATTAAGAAGCTCTATTTCATTAGAAAATCGCCCTACTAACTCAAGTATCTCTTCCCCAGAAAGTCTTGCCATAATATGCCCCGCTTTCAATATGGATATACTCAAACTCTATCCAATCAATTGGGCTAAAGGTTGCAATAATCCCAGATAAATCGGCAAGTTGGGCAAATGAAAGTACCAATGGATCCAATTTAAGCTTAGGGTTTTTCATCAATATAAAAAAGCCCCTCCCGCTTGCGCGGCTGGTATGAGGGGCTATGAGGAACGCCGCTGAATTTAAGAAAAGCGGCAAATAAAAGTTAGCATACTTTGCTTAACGACAAAAAATACGCAACACAAACCACTTATCAAAAAAGAAACTATTTCTGTTTTGATTAGGAAGCCACTCTGTTTGAGCGCTAAACCAAAAGAAAATGCGTTAGCGAAATTCCAACTAACCCAGATTGAAGAGGTTTCCCTAACGCATTAAGAGATATTAGCAGGTTAAGGTTTTACTTCTTTTGTTGGTTTATTAAGTTCTTTGCTTCTTCTATTGTGTAGCAGCCGTCTTCGCTTCTTTTGCTATGGATGAGAGCGTGACAATTTGGACATACTGGAATCAAGTCGATTACTGGATCTGTCTGCACAGATGAATTATTACTGAGCCGTTCAGCGAGAGGTTTGCCATGATGAACATGGATAATGCCCGGCACACCATATAGTTCTTCAGAATTAAATCCGCATACTGCACATGTGCAGCCTTTTATTTCTAAGCAACGCTCACGCGCCTCTGGACTACGTTTAATTTCTTGCGTGATCTTCTCTGTAATCTGTCGCGACTCTTTGTAGTCTTCCTTTGACTTTTGTTCTGCAAAATAATCACGTGGACCAGTAAAAGCCCTCTTAATACCGTAATAATCGAGAAGCGCTTGCCATCCTTCAAAAGTTTTGACCTTTTGCCATTCTGTTTTAGCAATTTCGTCATCGCTCATGTGTTCTGACTCTGGATGAAGTTCGCGATAAGCAGACACAAAGCCTTTTCCTGGGTTCATTCTTTCAGCCTGGACCACCATAGCTGAAAGACAAGGAAGGCCTAGATCAAAACAAACATTTTGAATTCTCCCTAGAGGACGGCTAAAAGAAAAATGAGGGTTGAGCGGATCGCAACCTGTATTCTTCTCGATTTTCTTTGCTAGATCAGAATAAGTGATAGTGCTTGGCGTTTCTTCAAGACGCTGAATTAACGCATCGACAATCCAAGTATCAAGTTCCTCTATTTTGCTATTACTATCAAAAGGCATACTAGTTTCCTTTGTCTACCTTCCAAGCAAAAGGCCAATTTGCAGGCTGAGGCTTTTCGTTTAAGGGTGGCAAATTACCAACAATTTCTAAGGTTTCCATCGAAACCGTAACCACTCGTTTTACTAAATCAACGATATAGCGAGGATCATCTGAATAATCATTCGGATCATTCACAATACCCGACGATTTATCGGTACGAACTTGATAACGATCCATGAGCCAACTAATAGCACTTTTCCCATTCACGACGTAATCATAGGCGCGTTCTGGAATATTTCTCAACACAAGGTTCTCTGCAACACGAAGAACTGTTTTATCTTCACCTTTAGGATGATCGTCATCCTTTTTACACTTTCCAAAACGCATCTTTTCCGTACGTCCTGGTTCTTCGCTATTGCCTTCCTCGATAATGCTTGGATAGGGCTCAACGTTTTCGTAATTCAAATGAAGTTCAGCTAGTGCGCGACCAGCATTACAGAAGCGAACAAAGTCTTCTGCTAACGGTATACGAGGTAGTTCTTTCTTGAGATTAGAAGCAAAACGTGTTCTATATTCAGGTGAATGCAGAACACCGTAGATATAGAAGAAGATATCCTCTTTATTGAGCTCAACACCACCGTATTTCTTTGCGCGTGCAGGTCGTTTGCCATGAACGTCAAATGCTTCAGGATAAACACCTCGAAATACCGAAAGGGCTTCATCGGTTATTGCATCGTGGCGGATATATTTTGAGATTGCTTCTTCAAACAAACCCCCTAATGATTCTTCTTTTTCATACCAAAACAACGGGAAGTACTGTCCATGTCTCATGCATTCAAGATCCGGTGTCATGTTCGTAATAAAGGGGCCTTTATCCGAAGAGCAAATAAGTACATTTCTATGTTCTTCACCAGGAAAAAGTTTAGCCTGTTGTGCCGGAATTTCATTCATATCCTTATCGAAATACAAATATTCGATACAGAATGGACGATATAGTGCCTTTCTAATTTTTTCTGCATTAAAAGTAATTTGTTTTCCCGACTTCAAGCTTCCCCTAAGAGCTCTAGTCCAATTCCCTTTTGTTGGGTCATAATTAATGAATTCCTCAATAGGAATATCACAAAGAGATTCCTTGTATCTTTCTAATTCACTTTGATAGAAATTAATATGATTAAGCATGTTGTTTTCTAATTTATTTACAGAAAATGAGTATGCCCATGGGTCTCTTTGTGTTTTCACCCCATTTGACCATACGGAAAAAATGCCACTAGGTAATTTAAACTTACTTACCCCCATAGGCGCGAAATCGTAAAATGAATCTTCTCTTTTATTAAACCAATCGCCATATTTATCTGGAGCTATTGACACCCAATTCTCCACTGGGTGCTCTGCAAAGCCCTTAATGATGGCAAGTTTCTCTTCGGTTTTTAAGTTCTTACCTATATCGTAATAAAAAGCTTTTCGATCGGTTTTTTTGCTAGGATTTTTTACGAGCATAGTTATCGCTATAGGACTCTTTGATTCATTCTTGAAGACATTTTCGCCTTCTTGGTCTAGCTCATCCTTTGTTAGGCTCATATAATCTTTGTTTCCGCGAAGATCAAAGACGTAAATAGAGCTAAACTCCTCAAGAATACAATTACGAAAAACATCAAACGCCAAACCCCTTAACCATCCAGAGCAAGAGACGAAACATATCAGCCCACGATCTCCAATGCGATCCGAAGCCCATCTAAAGGCCTTAACATAGGAGTTATATACAGCATTATTTAAGGTTGCTCTACTACCTTTAACGTAAAGTTCTCGAATTCTCGCATCGAGGAATGGGTAGCTATCATTTGCGTTATTATCGTTCGCGCTCTTCTGACCCGCCGAATAAGGCGGGTTTCCTACAATTACTCGAATATCTAATTTATTTTGAGCAACTACACGATCGGAGTTCTGAGTAAACACTTCAGTATCAAGCGTGTCTCCCTCTTCAGTCATCTGGAAGGTGTCGGTTAGAACAGCTCCCTCAAATGGAACATAGTCCCCACCCATACGAGACATGTACGCTTGCTCAATATTGATAGTCATGATGTAGTAAGCAAGCAGCAAAATCTCGTTTGAATGAAGTTCATGCTGGTACTTGTAGGGCAGCTGTTCATCACTTATCAAATCTGAGGTAATAAGATCTGCCATAAAGGTACCAGTACCTGCAAAAGGATCTAAGATGTGAACGCCAGGGTCACCTAACCCCTGACCAAATTCCTGTTTTAGGGTACGATCGGTAGCACGCAGGATGTATTCAACGATTTCGTTAGGGGTATATACAATACCCATTTTTTCACTAGTGCCCTTGAATGCCTTACTGAAGAAGCCTTCATAGAGTTCTTTGATGATAGCTTGACGACCTGCAGCAGATTGCACAACAGAAATACGACTTCTTACACTTGCATACAAGTCTTCTAAGACCTCATCGTCTTCGCGCTTTTCAATAGCATGAGAGCGTAATACATCGAGCATACCTTCCATGGCAATCGAAACAGGATTTGATTGAACGAAAGATTCGTCACCAAACAATGCCTCAAATACTGGCAACGTAATGAGATGCTGGGCAAGCATTTCTACAGCCTGATTCTCAGAAATGCCTGGATTTAAGCTGTCGCGAAGACCAACCAAGAACCTATCGAATTCTTTTCGCGCTTCACCATCAGTATCGATGATGTTTTGGATGCGCGAAATATGACGCTGGGCAATACCCGCAACATCGTCTGCCCAGTCTTCCCAATACACACGGGTACCGCACTTTTTGACCAGCTTAGCCTCCATAGCGTTTTGCCAGTCTTCAACAGTCCACTCTAAAGCCAATTTTTCTTGCACACCGTGCGCAAGGCCAGTATCACCATCGTCGTCCATATTGTCGACAATGACCGTTTCACTACCACCTTCGCCATCGCCTTTGAATATTAAGGAATTGATTCGCGCATCAAGACGCTCGTCGTGGCTTCGAAGCGCTTGTAAGATCTGCCAAACAACAGCAAATGCCTTATCGTCATCAAGCGCCTCTTCAGGTGTCATGCCTGCAGGAACAACCACCGGCAAAATAATATAGCCATATTTCTTACCGGGAGCTTTGCGCATTACGCGCCCTACCGCCTGGATAATATCTACCTGAGATTTACGCGGCTTCATAAACAAAACCGCATCAAGACTTGGAACATCAATGCCTTCAGATAAGCACTTTGCGTTGGAAAGTACGCGACAAGTGTCTTGCGGTGGTTCTTCTTCTAACCAGTGAAGTTTGTTCTTTCTGGTAGTAGAGTCCATCCCACCATCAACATGATCAGTCTCTACTGTTAAGGGATATTCGATGCCTGATTTCTCAATATAGAGATTTACGACTTCCTGGAAGTAATCTTTAAAACGCTCTGACTCTTTAATGGTTGAGCTAAACGCAACAGCACGTTTCATAGGGAGGATTTCTTCTATCTCAAAATCCCCTAGCTTTTCCCCAGAAAAGTCCATGTCTGCTCGGTAGAGATTTAAGTCTTTGACTTGCTTGCCGCGAGTTGCAAGACCTTTCCAGCAGCCAAGGATCTTGGCAGCTTCAGGTACATCAAAGCCGCCTTCTTCGTCAGACATAGATTGCTGATATACCTGAGATGCCATAGCTTCAGATACCGTTAGAACTAAAACACGATAATCTGATAGAAGACCCTTTTCTACTGCTTGACCAAAGGAGAGACGATAAAACTCTTCACCGTATGTAGCAACATCATCCATTGAGGATACTTCGTAGTTCTCCTCATGAGCTTTCTTTTTTGCTTGAGTACCGTATACACGAGGTGTAGCAGTCATATAAAGACGCTTATCGGCCTTAAGAGTGTTAGCATCATGCACTTTCGTAAAAGCGCTTTGATCTTCTTTGGACTCTCCAAGATCACGAACGCCAGTAGTACGATGAGCTTCATCGCAGATACACAGATCGAACTCCCCTAAACCTTTACGCTGAGCGTCAATTACTACCTGAATTGATTGATAAGTTGAAAAGATGACAGTAAGACCATCGGTATTTTTTACTTTAGAAACTTGTTGAACCAGCTCATCAACATCAGTAGTTGCAGGATAAGGGATTTCCGAAACACTTGTCTCCCACACATCCTGAAGCTTGCTTGCTTTCGAATCAGAACACACCACAAAAGGATTGAGTTGATTTTTGGATTGGTTAGCCCAAGAACGAAGTGTTTGAGAAATCAAAGAAATGGAAGGTGCGAGGAAAAGAACCAATCCATTAGGGCAGTACTCTTCTGAGAGACGAAGAGCAGTAAGTGTTTTACCGGTGCCGCATGCCATAACAAGTTTGCCCCTATCGGCGGTTTCAAAGCCTTTGAGACAAGCTTGTATTGCCTTTATTTGGTGTTCACGTGGTTCATATATTTCACGATCCGCTAAAGGCTTTCCTTCCAAAAAAGGAGTCCAATCAATCTCGGCTTCACGAAGAGCGTCCATATCAACACGGACAGTGTGATATTTATTGGCGATCTCCTGCAAATGTGAAGTCCAGGAGTTTACTGTATCAACGATCATGAAATGCTTATAGCGGGGATCGGTGTTAGCGGTAGAAAAGAAGGTCCCTAGTTGCTTATATGACAACTGCGCATCTTCCTGAAAACACTTACATTGAATAGCCCAATAGGAACCATCAAGAGCATCATAAGCTACAAGATCGATACCAATATCTTGTCCATCTTTTGTTGGGGAATCAGCCCAAAGCCATACATCACTTAAACGACTTGACCACATAGGGTCATTTTTCAAAAAGTAAAGGGTCGCATGCTCGAAAGCTGTACCTTGTTGTTTTTTATTCTCTGAAGTTTCAAGAATGCGACTGTATACGTTATCGAAGGTTAATTGCGGCATTGTTTCCCCTTATTACGAGCTAGATATAGTAATTTTAGCTTAGAGAAACTTTGGAATCTGCCCGGCTCTGGGAAAGTTTTTAACATCTCAGATTTTATGTTTTCTTCTTCACAAAATCACTTTAATTAATTTTCGACCCCAATTCGACCCCAATTTAGCTTTTTCCACATCAGAAAATAAAAAAGCAGGTCAACCGAAATACCGATTGACCTGCTGAAACATTTGGTCGCGGGGGCTGGATTTGAACCAACGACCTCCGGGTTATGAGCCCGGCGAGCTACCAGACTGCTCCACCCCGCACTATCTGGTTGCGCCCTAAGCGCAATAATTTATTTTATATAGCTGAGAATTTAATGCAATGGAAATATGACTTATTCATAAAGTTATCACAATTATCCAGATTAAAGGCTCCGAAAACGGATTATTAAAATTTCATGCCCCCCTTTGACCAGGTATTACAGGGGGGGTATGCACCTAAGAAGGGACAGTCGGGTTCCACGGACTATCCTGCTTCTCTTCAAGGCCGAATGCCTGAGCGCCTTTAAGCTTGTACATGCCTGCCCACTCTTTGACACGATGTCGATTGGGAATGTGATATTTCGTCATCACCTCCACCACGCCCATGCCCGCAATCCTATCCTGAGCTACGGCAACTTTTATCTCCGGCGCATATTCAATACGCTCTCCGATGTGGCTTTTTAGGAATTCGTCGGTGCCTAACGCTCGCCAAGTGTACGACCAATCGCGCACCGTTTCGCGATTAACGCCCAGCTCAGATGAAACCGCTTTATAGCCAAGGCCTTTTTCGAATAATTCTGCTGCTTTTTGTCTGAGCCCCTCACTCCAATTCATAACGTAATCCCCTCACGATTTCGTTAAACAGCGAGGGAGCCCGAGCGCTTTTGTCTCGAACTCCCTCGAACCTAAAACCTTCCCGCGCTTCCTAGAAGGCCTTAAGGTTTTGATAACTGGTTGGCTTCGAAGCATTGTCTGCTTTGCGTTTTAAGCCCCGAAGCCAGACCTTTTATTGTTTAGCGTGCGTGACGCCCGCGAGGACGACGCATCTTGCGTACCGCATACGCTGCACCGCCAGCTGCTGCAGCAATCACCGCAGCAATTACTGCCATCATGCCGCCCATAAAGTCGCCTGTCTTTGCCATGCCGAACAAGCCGCCATCATCGGTGCCCTGCTCAGGTTCGGCAGGAGGCGTATAGGTGTTAACGAAGAGTGGAGCCGTGCCATCTTCAGTGCTGTAACTAATCTGAGCAGTCAAATTGCCCTTACCGTTGTCGGTAACCTTTACGGTTGCGTTATATACCGACTCATCGTAGGTCACACCATTGTTCTGGATGCCGTCCGTGAAGGGATCGGTATCTTGCGGAGCAACCTCAGTGATGGTGTACGTGTAATCACCAGGCGTGTCGTAGGTGATGGTGTCGAACATTACGGCGCCGTTTTCTTCATTGGTAGCAGTGCTTATTTCGTTACCATCAGCGTCTGCCAGCTTGAAGGTAAATTCACCTGCCGCAAGAGCACGACCCTCAATCAGCTTACCGGTACCAAGCGAAACGCTGGTGGGTTGAGCGGTGTAGGTGTTGTTGAAGGTGATGCTTGCATTCTCTCCAAGTGGGTTACCCTGTGCGTCGGTAAAGCTCCACTCAACCTTGAGCGTGCCGTCGCCGTTGTCGGTCACCGTTGCGGTAGCCTTGTAATGAACAGTGTCATAGTCAACGCCGCCAGCGCTGCCCTTCGCCTCACGGATGGTGTAGGTGAACGTGCCGGGCTCAGTGAACTTCACCGTGCCAAGCTCAACATTACCGTTAGCGTCGTTTGTGCCCGTAGCTGCTACCTTGTTGTTCTGGTCGACCAACTCGAAAGTGAACTCACCGTCGTTCAGGTTACGGCCATCAAGGTTCTTGGTGATCGTAATGCCACCCGCGCCAGTGGGCGAAGATTTTTCAGGATCCACGTTATAGGTGTTGGTGAACGAGAAGAGTGCGCCCTGAGCAGGGTTGGACTTCACAGAGAGCGAGCCGTCGCCGTTGTCGGTCACCGTGACCGTGAAGGTCTTGGAGATCTCGGTGTCGTTGTCAACGCCGAGGACGTTGCCAGACTCTGTCACCGTGTAGGTAAACTCCTTGGTGCGTGTAGCGGACTGAGTATCAACATCGGTCGCATTTGAAACAGCGCCGGATTCTCCAGAAGCTTCGCTGTCTACAGTTTCTTTGTCGTTACCTATATCCGCAGCGTTCTCGTCTGCCGTCGCAGCTTCCTGAACACCTGTATCACCGAAGACGTTCTCCATGGTGAAGGTGATATCGCCGAAGGCCACGTTGCCAGCGTCGTCGTTATGCGCCTCGGTCGTGGCGGACA
>UMJX01034316.1_pt1 | contig 10307 bp, 6 predicted proteins | sample 1966131 | NCBI WGS metagenome assembly UMJX01 (sample SAMEA4836162, study PRJEB28245) | human gut metagenome | biome: gut microbiome; material: fecal sample | place: Denmark | collected 2008 | reverse complement strand
AATATCAAAAAAAAGATACTTTTTCAAGTACCTTTTAGCATATTATTTCGTTATTTTCATCAAAGTTTATATTTATAAACTTTTGAGCAGCTAAGTAGTCACACATATGGACAAATCTTTGATATTTAGTTTTTGGTTTTTGTAATACTTCGTTACCGTTAAAGTCAGTATTCCACTGTCCCATATGAGTTTCTATCATACTACATACTAAGTTAACTTCTTCTTCTGTTAAAGTAGTTTCTTTTTTATTATCTTTTATAAGCTTACTTGCTAAAAGTGGGTGTTCTATTTTTGTGTATCTTTCTTCAGGTATTCCACGTTTTACCGTGTCATGCATTATTAATGCAAGTATTATTAAGTCTTTCTCATCTTTTGTAAACTTATATCCAATAGTGTCATTATTTAATAATGTATTAGCTATTTTTACTGCAGCTTTAGTGTGCCTTAAAAGTCCACCTTCACCCTGACTGAATGCTGGGTGGTATTTGCCTGTAGAACTAGCAGCCTCTTTATAGAAGTAATCAGGTATTTTACTAATTAGTACTTCTACACTACTTCTAATTCTATCATTCTTAATATAGTTAAGTTCTGTATTAAAAACCACGACCGCCACCTCCGCCTCCACCGAAGCCTCCACCAGAAGAAAATCCTCCGCCGAAACCACTTCCACTTGAACTAGAGCTTTCAGCTATTTTAGACGCTACTTCAGAATGTGCTGTAGAAATTGACGAGTGTACTGTTCTATTAATATTGCTATTTAAACTACTCCATAAGTAATAATCAAATACAAAATCTCTATTAGTGTAATCATTTGGATACATTTCATTAAACTTAATTTTCATAGTCTTACCTACTTTATCTGCAAGACCAAATATATTAGCATATACTAAGTATCTTTCCCACAACTTAATTTCAGGAAGTTCTTTTTCATCAAATCTACCAAAGTCTTTCAAAAATCTTTCAAAAGCTTTCCATTTATTATAGTCTAAGTTACCTCTTATAGTTCTTTTGTTAAAGTTAATTAAATATATTATATAAACTATTGTACTAATTACAACTATAAATGCAAGTAAGTTAAACATGCCTAGTTTTATATCTAAATAAAGTATTAATATACTTACTAAGGCATATAGTGAAAACTTAAGTTTAACACTTCTATTATTTTCATAGAAGTTTAATTTTTCACTTTCATTAGTAACAATACTTTTCCAAGTATCAAAACCTTTTAAGAATGGACTAGTTGTACCATTAACTTCTTTTGCATACTTTTTTATATCTTTTAAAGTAACCATATTATTACTTCCAGCTTTATTAAAAAGTATATCCATTACTTTCTTTTCGCCCTCATTTAACTCACTTTCGTCTACTGTAGTTCTAGTAAATTTATAGTCTTTCTTATCTAACTTTTCAAAACTAATTTTTTTCTTATATATTAGATTTAATATACTAGTAGAAAAACCTTTTTCAGTTATCTTTTTATCATATAGGTATTCAATTGCTGTTACATCATAGTCATCTATAAACTCTCTATTGTATTCCATATCAAAAGAGCGCTTTCTTTCTTTGTCATACTTAATATATAGATAAACTATTATTAATAGTAAAATTAATAAATAAGTCCCACTTAAAGCGTATGTTCCATACACTAATATTTTAGCAGTTTTTCTTTGTTTATTAGCATCATCAGCTCTTACTTGTTCAACTTCTAGTATTTTGTCTAACGCATCAACCTTACTTTTCTTTAAGAATGGATGGTCTACCATAATTAAACTTTTATCAAAAACCATTCTCATATCTACTGGAGTGTTCTTTATTAAGTCTTCAATTTTTAAGTATCCTCCATAATATTTAGTAACTCCATCTACTTCGTCTGTTATTCTACTAACTTCTCCACTTAGTGGACCATGTGCCCATACTCTTGTTTCATTAGTAGTTGCCTGTGGTAAAGTAACTCTTAATTGGTACCTTCCTATATCATCATCAAACCCATTACCTATAAAACTTAAATACAACTCTGCTACATCATTATGTAGTACTACTGTATTACCTAAAGTATATTCTATATAAAAGTATGTACTAGAATTAATTGTTTCATTATACATCTTTATACTTTTGCCATTTGTAATATCACTGATAGTATAGCATCCACGATTATTAGTGCATTCACTAAATTCAGTCACTTCACTATTAAACGCATCAAAACTTAACTCTCCATTATAGTTTATACTACCAACTTTTATATTGTCTATACCAGTTGGGTTATATATACTACTTCCTTCAAAACTAGAAGTATCTCCAGTAAAGTCTCCTAATCTATCATTTTTATAAACTAAGTCTCTTATATAACCATTATAACTACCAGTACTCTTGATAATCTCTCTTACTTTTAAGTTCCCACTTATATCAATACTAGCATCTACTATATAATCATCTATTTTATAATTAACATTACTTACTGCATAGTTAACACTAATAAATGAAAATAAACTTATTATTAAAACCAATATTTTTTTCATAAATCCTCCTATTAAAAGAAAAAAGCTTACATTTAGTAAGCTTAAAACTGTACTTTTGGAGCAACTTTAGCTTCAGTTTCTGCTTCAAAGAATGCTTCTTTTTTAAATCCAAATATTTTAGCAACTAAATTTGAAGGAAATAATTCAACTTTATTATTTAAAGATAAAACTGTATCATTATAAAATTGTCTAGCACTAGATATTTTATCTTCTGTTTCTTCAAGATTACTTTGAAGTTTTAAGAAACTTGTATCAGCTTTTAATTCAGGATAACTTTCGCTTAATGCAAATAATTGTCTAATAGCGCCAGTTAACTCATTATTAGCTTTCATTTCATCTTCTTTTGTACCTGCTACAGTAAATTTATTTCTTGCTTCAATTACTCCTTTCAAAGTATCACTTTCATGTTTTGCATACCCTTTAACAGTTTCAACTATATTAGGTATTAAGTCAAATCTCCTTTTTAATTGTACTTCAATTTGTGCCCATTGGTCTTTTACTCTATTTCTTAATTTAATTAAAGTATTGTATATACTAATTACATAAAGAATGATTAAAAACACAACTATTCCCACAATTATCCATGGATTCATATCATTACCACCTTTCCTATTTAATTATACAATAAATATTTTTATTTATCTACATATTTTTTAGTTTTGCATTATATTTTACAGTAATTCCATTGATAATATTATTAAATGAAGCCATAACTTCTTCTTCAGTCAAAGTTCTCTCTTCACTCATATAGTTAAGAGTAAATGTTAAACTCTTTTCTTTACCCATAATATACTCGTCATACGCTACTACTTCTGTAAGTGTTTTACCACCAAGTTTTCTAATATCCTTAATAATATTATCACTTACTACAACGTCACTAAATATAAACGATATATCTTTTTTAATACTAGGATATTTACTTAATTCTTTAAACTTAATCTTACCAGCTTTAACACTTCTTAATGTACTTAAGTTAATTTCACACACATACAAGTCTTCTTTGTTTACTAGTGGATGTACTTTACCAATAAATCCAACGTTTAATCCATTTAGTATTATATTTGCACTCATATATGGATGCATTTCTTTAATAGTCACGTCACTTACAAATGAGTATCTTCCTTTATAGCCAAGGTAATCTAGTAAAGACTCAACTACACCTTTTAAATAATAGAAATCTATTTTAACACTAGTATTAATTCCAGTAATAAATTCTCCACTCATAAGTATTGCTAGTTTACTTGTTTCAACATAGTCATTTTCTACTTTAGAATAACATGAACCTATTTCAAATATGCTTACATTCTTAATGTTTCTTGCTTTATTATATTCATACACATTAATTAAAGACGAGATTAAACTATTTCTTAAAGTACTTCTTTCGCTATTTAAAGGTTCCATTACTTCAACTGGAGTAAATTCTTCACTTACAAATTTATTAATGTCTTTTTTATTAATAAGGCTATATGTAATAGTTTCATTTAGTCCCATATCACTTAATTTAGTCTTAATAATTCTATCATAGTTATCATACTTACTTCTTCCATTGTTAGTGCTAGGTAGTGTAATAGGTACTTCATCTACTCCATATATTCTACCAATTTCTTCTATTATATCTTCTTTTATTGACACATCTAATCTTCTACTAGGTACGATTATATCAAACTCATCGTTATTAATATTTACACTAAATTTAAGCTTATTTAATACATTTACAACGTCTTCTTTAGTAAGACAAAGACCTAGAACACTATTTATTTTTTCTAATGTTATTAGCACGTGTTTTTCACTTTTATCTACTTTATCATAGATTATTAATCCTTCACTAACTGTGCCACCAGCAAGATTTGAAAGAAGTTCTTTACTTCTATTGATAGCTAAATATGTCCTTTTATAGTCAAGCCCTTTTTCAAATCTACTAGAAGCTTCACTTCTTAATATTCTTTTAGCAGTTTTTCTAATAACACCAGGAGTAAATATTGCACTTTCTATAAGAATATTTTTAGTATCCTTTGTTACCTCAGTAGAAAGTCCACCCATCACACCTGCTAGTCCAATTGCACCGCTTTCGTTATATATTACTATATCGTTTGTTGTTAGTTCTCTATCAGTTTTATCTAGTGTAGTTAGCACTTCTTCATTATTAGCCATTCTAACACCTATTAACTTACCTACTTTATCAGCGTCATAAAAGTGAAGTGGTTGACCAGTTTCAAGCATTACATAGTTACTTATATCTACTACGTTGTTAATTGGTCTTATACTAGAAGCTATTAAAGCATTTTTAATATAGTCAGGACTTTCCTTAATAGTAACATTATTAACTCTTCCTAATAAATATAATGAACAATTATCAGTGTCAACGCTTAAGTTGACGTCGCAAAGAAAGGTATCTTTAACACTTTCATATACTGGTGTTGGTTCATTTACAGGTTTATCATAAACTGCCCCTAGCTCATAAGCCAAGCCTATCATGCTAAGTAAGTCACTTCTATTTGCAGTTAGTTCAAAATCTACTATCTCGTCATCTAAACCAAGATACTCTAAAGCATCCATTCCAACAGGCGCGTCACTTGGTAGTTCGTGTATACCGTTTATATCCATTTCGTTTAAGAACTTCTTGTCAAGCCCTAGTTCTTCTAAACTACAGCACATTCCGTTACTTATTGCCCCTCTTATAACACCTTTTTTAATTGTGCCACCAGGCAACACTGCTCCATCTTTTGCAACAATTACTTTTAAACCTTTTCTCATATTAGGTGCACCACACACTATATCAAGCACTTCGTCTCCAACATCAATTTTACAAACGTGTAAATGATCACTATCTGGGTGCATTTCACACTCTAAAACGTGTCCAACAACTAAGTTAGTTGCATTAACTAGTTTTCCAGCATAGTCATACTCATTTCCTACACGTGTCATATCTTCAGCAATAGTTTTTATATCAATACTTTTAACATCAATATAATTACTTACAAACTTTTTACTTAGTATCATTATTTAGTCTCCTTTCTATTAAAAGTATTTAATAGTCTTATATCATTTGTATAAATATTTCTTAAATCAGTTATACCATACTTAAACATTGCAAGTCTATCAATTCCTACACCAAAAGCAAAGCCTGTATAAACTTCAGGGTCATATCCACACATTCTAAGTACATTTGGATGAACCATTCCTGAGCCAAGTATTTCTATCCAACCAATATTTTTACATAATGAGCATCCTTTACCACCACATTTAAAGCAAGTTACATCTACTTCATAAGATGGTTCAGTAAATCCAAAATAACTAGGTCTAAATCTAATATTAGTGTTTTCTCCAAGCATTCCTTTAGCCATTTCTAATAGTGTACCTTTTAAGTCACTTAGGCTAATATTTTTGTCTACTACAAGAGCTTCTAACTGCATAAATTGATGTGAATGAGTAGCATCATCATCATCTCTTCTATAAACTTTACCAGGACAAATCATTTTAATTGGAGTTTTCTCGGTATTTGCAAGCATTGTTCTTACCTGTACACTACTAGTTTGACTACGAAGTAACATATCTTCAGTTATATAGAAAGTATCTTGCATATCTCTTGCTGGATGGTCTTTTGGAATATTTAATTTTTCAAAACAGTTTACATCTGTTTCAATTTCAGGCCCAGTTACAACATCATAACCCATACTAACAAACAAGTCTTCTAAGTCGTTTCTTACTAAAGTTAATGGATGCATACTACCAGACTTAACTTTTTTACCAGGTAAAGTAACATCAATTCTCTCGCTTTCTAACTTCTTGTTTAATTCTTCTGTACTTAAATTCTCATATTTCTCTTCAAACAAGCTATTAAAGTTATTTCTAAACTCGTTAGTTAAAACTCCTACACTTTTCTTTAAATCATTACTCATAGTACCAATACTTTTCATAATTTCTGTAAATTCACTTTGTTTACCAAAATATTTACTTTTAATTAAGTTTAACTCGTCTATTTTTTTACTACTTTCAATTTCTTTTCTAGCATTTTCAAGTAAATTACTTAATTTTTCTTTCATATTATCACCCTTTCAAAATAAAAAACTTCATGACTTAAGGACTACAAACTGCAGCGGTACCACCTTAATTCATAAAGTTAATTTATGCTTCTCTTAAGTTAACGCCTTTATTACGCTCTTTTATATAATGGAAAACGAACTTTCATATATAACATTGTTAGTTTACACCTACCACTAACTCTCTCTAATTATAAATTATATACTACCTTTTTTTCCTAAAAGATACTTATATTTTAATACATTTAATTTAATTTTTCAAGTAGTAAACTAAATATTTCTCTTTAAAACATTAATATTTCTTCCGAGATTATTATATTCACTAACTAACTCATGTAGTCTTTCTATACTTACTCCAGTTACTTTCGTAATCTCTTCCGTACTAACAAGTTTTCTTGCTAAATATGTAAGCACTGCTAGACTTTCATTCTCACTAAAGTAACTAAGTAATTCTTTGTATTCTTTACTTCTAGCAATATTTCTCATATCTCTTAAACTATTAATTCTAACATCTACATACTTTTCTTTACTCTTTCTATTAAAATAATGAACTGCTTTTTCTAACATCACTTTAATTCTATGATTATCTTCACTACTAAATGTATGTAATTCACTTGTATTTGAATAATCTACTCCATACTTCTTTTGTAAAAGCATTTTATCTTCATTACTTAGTGTATCAATAAACTCTAAAAGTAAATATTTCTCTTCAGCATTAACTCTTTCAAATAAACTCTTATACTTTTTAATTTCTCTATCTTTTAAACTCCAAGATAACTTAGTTATAACAAAACGTGTGATATATTCATTTTCCTGTGTTGTCATAATATTTTTAGTAGTAGTCAAATCAAAATTTTCCCCATATTTCTTTATTAGAATATCTTTATCTTTTTCTTGAAGACTCTCTATTGCCTTTAACACTCTTAATTTAAACTCATCCATTGTTTCATCATCAAACTTATTTTTACTTAATATAAGAAATAATGGTTTAAAGTTAGTATGTACTAATTTAAGTTTACCACTTTTTAGTCTTTCTATAGACTTTTTTCTTAATAAACTATTCTTTTGTTCAAAATTAACAGCCACTTCTTTATCTAAATTTTCTCCAAATAAACTATATATACGTTCCTGTTCTTTAGTACTTAAAAGACTCATTCTTTCTTTAATAGTATCTAAGTCTAGATTAACATAATCAGTAATTTTAACAAACTCTCCATTTTCTAGAAAAGCAAACTTTCTTCTAATTAATCTACATATTCTTACATTTATCTCATCATTTACTTTATTATCTACTTTATATAACTTATCAAAGTTTTCTCCAAATTTCTTTTTTAATGTTTTAATACTTTCTTCATCCAAAGAATAAACTACTCTTAATACTTCTTCTTTAGGTCTATCAAATTGATTAAAGAAACCTTTATAAACACTAGAATAATCTACTTTTCTAGTTGATACTTTGCCTTCTTTAATCGCAGTTTGTACTTTCTTTATTATATATAAATTCTTTTGTCTAATCTCTTTAGTTACCGGACTAGTTTTTAATTCATAATCTTTATAAGAGTACTCAGTAAATAAATTAATTAGTTCTTTTTCTTTTAAAGTATCTATTAACTTAATTACAGTTTCTTTTGGTGCATTAAACTCATTAAATAAATTTTTCTTATATAATTTCTTATATATTTGACTAATTACATCTCTTGCTTTTTTACTGTTTGGATTTCTGTGTTTACTATCTACTCCCCATGTGTAATAAACTAAATTCTTTTGTCCATCAGTTAACTCTTCAACAGCAGTAAGAACAGTACTTTCGTCTATTCCCATAAAATTATCAAAAAAATAATCTTTTAATTTCATATTATTCCCCCCTAAAAAAACAAACATATTGTACCATAAATAGGTACAATATGTCAATAGTTTAATTTGTTACAATTTCGTATGGACTTGATGCTGTTCCGTCTCCACTTTTCCATAAGTTATTGCCTTTAATACTTATGACTGGACGCACGCCAAGAGTGTCGTCAACTCGACGTGCATATAAGAAACCAGGGCTGTCAGAGCCATACGTACGAAACACACTTGAATTAGCACCCCAATCGTAAGGAGACATAAGCCACCATGAAATTTTGCCTGTTGAACTACCTTTTACACTATTATAATAATACCATGTTAGTGCACTCTCTCTATATGCTCCTCCAGCAAAAACCAATTCGTCGACTGTCATTAAGGCTATTGGATATGTTAATTTTCCATTTCCAGCCGCACTATCAACTGTAAATTTGTCCTCTGTTGCCGTACAGCCATATGTTGCAGCTTTATTAGTATCTATTCTTGTATATGGTGCATAGTAGAATTTTAATCCTGTTGCTGTATATGTTCCTTCGCCTACTTCTCTATCACTACAATATATTGCTGTCTCACTTAAGTATTTCGCATATGATGTCATATTACTTGCATACCAACTATCTATTACTTCTTTTATTGTACTGTTATTTGTATTTGCTCTATTACTTTCTAAAGAACCACTTGTTCCGTACATATAACCTACATACATCGAGTCAGTATGAGAAGAATTGAAAGCTGTACTTGAGTTTATATATGCCTCCGTTGTGTCCGTACTTGTTCCGTGATATAAAAGCCTTACACTTCTATCAGCATTTGTTCTTATTATTCTCCAGTAGTATCCACCCAACTTTACCCAGTTATCTGTTGCATTTCCTGCAAAATAATATATTGTTGTTCCTTCTTCTGTTCCTGTATATAATGTCTTTGTATTATCAGTTGTTAGTACTGTACTAAAGTCTGTTCTTTCACCAGGTCTTGTTGATTTATCTAATAATAGTCTTTCATATATTGTATCAGGTGTTTCCTGTATTTCATAAGGGTTAGTTGCGCTACCATCTCCTGATTTATGAAGTACATCTGATTTTAATGAGATAACAGGCCTAACGTGCAACTTATATTGAACACTTTGTGCTCCAAATTGTGCTTTCCTATCTTGTGCACTTGATATTTTAAACACTACAGAACTTTTATCAGTGTCCCAACTAGCAGCCGACAACAACCACCATTCATTTTGTCCATTTTTAATAGACGCATTGCCTTTACTATTTAAGTAATACCATGTTGCAGCATTTTTTATCCACACACCACCTGCATAACTTATTTCATCTGCTGTCATTAAGGCAATTGGATATGTTAATTGTGCTTTTGTATTATTTACACTAAATGCATCATATTCATTTGTACAATTATATGATGGATTTTTATTAGCTCCTAATCTTGTATATCCAACATAATAAAATTTGTCGCCGGTTGCTGAATATGTACCACTTCCTAATTCTCTATCATTACAATATACTGCTGTTGTACTTAAGTATTTTGTATAATTTACCAAATTATCTTTATACCAAGTATCTATAGTTTTTTTAATTGTACTATCATTTGTATTTAATCTATTATTTTCCAAAGACCCGCTTGTACCATATTTATATCCTACATACATTGAGTCATTATATTTTTCATTAAAAGCAATTTCACTATCACCAATATAGGCATTCTGTGTTTCAGGACTTGTTCCGTGGTATAGTAGTCTAATACTTCCATCAGAGTTTGTTCTTATTATTCTCCAGTAGTATCCACCAAACTTTACCCAGTTGTTCCTAGCATCTCCTGCAAAATAATATACATCTGTATTATTTTCTTTTGCTTTATACATCGTTCCAATATTTACATCTGTGTAGGTTGTACTAAA
>UMJX01021081.1_pt1 | contig 10437 bp, 16 predicted proteins | sample 1966131 | NCBI WGS metagenome assembly UMJX01 (sample SAMEA4836162, study PRJEB28245) | human gut metagenome | biome: gut microbiome; material: fecal sample | place: Denmark | collected 2008 | reverse complement strand
AATGCAAAATCGGATTCTAAGTGTTCCACGGTTTTATCAATCGTCATATTTTCATAGAATGGCGAATTATTTTTTATTGTTTTATTTTTTAATTCTGTAAATATCGTTCCAGTGTACTTTAAACCAACCCCATAATATTTGAAGCGTACATGAGATGATTCTTTTAAGGTATCGATATAATCATCATCCGGAAATTGAATCTTCTTACTTGAAAATATGTGTTTCAAAAAAAGATATCTCTTTACAACTCCTATCCTCACTCCCAACATAATCCCATGACCAATAAACTTCAGTCGTATAATATGTATGGGAGTGTCCATTTACGGTTGTTGTATGAGCAACCTGACGGGTATGCATCGTGTAATGCTCTTCAACCTTTCGTACATACATATACTTCCCACCAATTTCAGGATAAGTAACAGTATCGACAGCTTCCAAATTACCATACACAAATGCATTCCCGATATCAGTTCGCATACCATATTCAAATAATTCCTGATTTTCAATCTTTACGGCTTTATTGTATTTCTCGTTTTTATCCATCAAATGATCCGATATTTTACCGGAAATTATAAAACCAATAAGTAACAAAACCGCTATAATGGATATACTTGCTAAGATTTCTCTTTTTGTAATTTCAAAATCTCCAAAATCAAATCTTTTTCGATTCTTCATAAGCTTATTCCTCGAACAGATTCTGTGGTGCATCAACCGGAGCTTTATAATCCAAATAGGTATACTCCTGAACCTCATATCCAAGAATATTTAAAAAGATTCGTGTAGGAAATTTTCTCACATATCGTCTGTACACTTTTATCTGTTTGTTATAATTACTGCGATATTCTGCTATTAGATTTTCTGTAATAGAAAGTTCATTCATCAGTTCCTTATAGTTTTCATTAGATTTTAATTCCGGATAAGCCTCGCTTACAGCGGCAATCGTTGTTGTAACATTTTCAATATCTCCGGTGGAAGTGCGTCCTTCAACGATGGCGGTAAGTGTATCAGCTTCATGCGTATCATACTGTTTCACACAATCCGCAAGGTTATAAACCAGATCCACACGTCTTTTTTCCTGAACTTTGATGTCTGAATCAGCTGTATTCACCTGCTCCTCCAGTGAAAAAGCTTTATTCTGCGAGCTCTGCACTCCGAATACACCTAACATGACAACCGCAAGAATCCCCGCAACAATAATAAGAATTAATTTTAAATTTGATTTTTTCATTTCAGTCATCTTTATCGTCCTCCTTATCTAGCAATAATCTCTTCTAAACCGTAGTCTCTCATTTTATATTCTCCCTTCCCTTATTGCAGACCTTCGCAGATGCCTGAATATAGTGAGTATGTTTTTGGGTTCTTAAATAACAAAAGCGTAATATAAAATCATCACCGTTTAAAAAAGCATGGAAACCTAATTTCCACACCTTAGATACCCGATAAGCATTCCTTCCAACTACATTCTTTTCCAATCTAATCATTCACAATAACCTCCTAACTCAATATCAACAAGTTTGTCAGATTCAATTTCCAGAATATCTACTTCAATGTCCGATATATCGTCAACTATAGACATCCAGCCTCTTGCAATTTCTTTTTCATAAAGTTCTTTGATCGTTAGATCTTTAGCGGCTTCCGCCTCATCTTTTTTTTGTATAGATACCGAATATATTTTCGATATGTCCGTATCCGTCGTAATAGGTATTTCCATGAACTACGTATAAAGTCATTTCATTCTCCCTTCTAAATACTGTTCGACCATATCGCAAGTATTCCGATTCTCACAGCATACATGCACTACAGTTGCTACGACTTTATTATCACCGTAGAATTTATCGCATGTAGTTTCTGGTGAAAACATTGGACAATCCTGACATTTTTCTTTAATATCATCTCTAATCTCAATCATAAAGTGTCACCTTCTCCCGCTTCATCAAATGCTATATCTTCATACTCGTCTTCTGTTATTTCATACGTATGGAAGATATACTCACACTTATCACATTTCCGGAAACGTTTAACCTTTCCGCATTCAACATCTCTAGTGTCTTTAACGACTGCTCTACCTTCACCACACTTAGGACAAATCATCTTTTTTATCCTCCTTATCTAGCAATACTAAATACGGACAATTGATACAAAACTCCTGCAAATAATTGGTGTTCCGACTTCCGCCGACAAGGCCATGGCAACATCCAAACACAGCATATCCTTCATCTTCTCTTTCAGAATAGCATTTATCATAATCCGAAACGAAACTTTTTAATATAGATGTCACTGGCATAATTAAAAATAAAATAACCAATAATTTAATCATTCAGCGTACCTCCTATAAATACATAAATATCAGTTTAATAGCAGTTACTGCCACGCACAGAATATTCAGCACCAACCACAAAGCCGTTATAGAATACCAAATCTTCTCCCAACTCTTCTCTACATCCAATGCATACCGAACATTGGCAGACGGACTCTTGAAATGTACCTTTATCATAAACAGATTCACCAAATATAAAACTATAGACACTGCAGTGAATTTATTCATTTTTCTCATCCTCCTTACGACGTTCTTCTCTATCAACGATACAAAGAGTCAGGTCGATAACACCCATAATCAACACAAACACACAAAATATAAGCCAACTTATAATGCTCATAGCAACCACCTCCTCTTTGAAAATATAAGTATTAAACTCATTGGAATCGTGAGAACTCCTGCTGTCATATCTCCGCCAGACCAATCAGCTACTAAAAAAGTGAGGAGCAGCAATGCCACTCCCCACAGCTTCTGTTTCGTAAAATATAAAAGCTTACGAATCTTTCTTTTCCTAGTTCTAGCAATATAGTTGCTCTTTTTTATTAGATCCAGTATACAATCGTGATAGCCATACTCATAACCGTCCTTACTTCCATCGATATAACCGGAAGACTCGCCACATTCGTATGAAACCTGGTCGATCATATCAGTTACAACTTCCATGACTGATCTCCTTTCAAAGTTCTAAGTTCCTTAAGCTCACGATTGTAAATATAAACATCACTTGTAAGATATTCATCTCTGTTTTTAACATCATGAGATGCTTTGTAAACCATAGATCGTATGAAAGATTTATCATAAGTAAGTTCTGTATGATTCAGATCAAAGAAATTGACGTCGATCGCATGCATCTCATGAACGCTTCCTGGGAGTAGCATAAAATCATTGCCGATCTTTTCTGCCACAGAATCCATAATATCTCTACTTACAATTGCGAAAGCTCCATATATAAAGCCAGACACTGATATAGTTAAAAGTGGCGTGTCATAAACAAAATCGCTCATCGATAATATTTCCGGTTTAATGTTCCTCATTGCTGCCATATATAAGTCCTGTTCTTCAACAGCCATATACTGCACTATACCATTATCTATCAACATTGTTTTAGTCTCTCGAAAACCATCACCAAATATACAAGTTGCGTCGAGTCTGTATACAATATACATGCTGTCTAAAAACTCTCTATGAGGAATATTCGATAACCAGCTCGGGTTAACATCAATATTTACTAACTGACCAATAACGTTTTCTAATTTGCAAAGGGTTTTTATCTGATCTTTATCTAATTTCATATTGTATTTACTCATAATGTTCCCCCTTTCTAATCAACCACCAAACTATCCTTCAAATTTGATCTCAGTAGTTCTGGTCTCTCTATTTTCTCGTTTCAGTTTAAAATAAATATTCTCTGCATCTTTACCGAACTTGATAAGCATTGTAGTAAATATAAGTGCGTCAACAGGATTTAGCTTATCAGCATTCGCGACAATGTATGCTAAAACTTCAGATGAATACGTAGCTTCGTCGATGAACTCTTTCATTGAATCTTTTCCCATAAATATCATTCCTTTCTTAGGTTTTGAATTTGTTACTCCACTTACCTTCGTTAAATTTCTTCTTACTTACTAATGCTCTACTTATTGCTAAATCAATACTGGCACGGCTCTTCAGATGATAATAATATAAGTCCTTATAACCAGTATTTAATCGGTCTATACGCCCCGCTGCCTGCTCCATAATTTTGTAACTGTAATTTTGGCTGTAAAACACGATCGTATCAGTTTTAATACAATTCCATCCTTCAGCCCCGGCGGTGTACTGCACCAAATATACCCATGAATCGCATTCCGGTATTGGTTGGTGCTTGTGTCCATTCCATTCCGCAACTTCAACATCCTCTCCGTAATACTGTGATTTAAGAAGCTCCAATTCATAATCGAAATTGTAGAATATGATCATTCTCGGATGCTTCTCAAATAGTTCCATAGTTGCTACCAATCTACTATCATCAGAGTTCACCACCTTTCTTAATGCATAACACAGCTCAGCAGCTGTCTGAAAAGGTTCATTCTTCCAAATATCCCAACGATTCTTCATCATGTCTTTGTAAATGATTCTGTTATATTCAACATAAACATCTTCATCGTGTCGTATTGTTGGTCGTATAATCTCTATATCAATCAATATAGAATTCCTCAATCGGATTAAACGCCCCACATTAAGCCACCGCTCAACTTTTGGATATTTAGAGAATCTTGCAAACACACAATGCTCCTGGTTAAATTCTGTTCTGTTTTTATAGAAACCATTTGCAATGAATACCGGAATATAATCGTCCCATTTGTCGCCAGGAGTTGCAGACAATAGAACCCATTCATTATGCTCAGCAATCCTTAAAAACGATTTAACCCAAGCCCCTTTACCAGATACCTTTTGTTCGTCAAATATAAAGAAAGCACCTTCGATTGTTTTATATTTTCCTATATTATTCCAGCTATCTATTGTAATTCGTACTTTACTGAGACTTTTCTCGTAATCCTTATCCAGACCAAAAAGCAATAATTCGCCTTCCCATTCTAAAGTGTCCCTTTTATAAGCGGTTGTAATGATGTAAAGATTTTTTGCATTTGGTTTCATAGGTTTGAATGGTTCAAATGATCCGCCATTTTGTGTAACATAATAGGCGAGTGAGGTCCGAGATTTCCCAGACCCAACTCCACCACATAGGATACATCCATTTTTCATTTTTCGAACGGCTTCTTTTTGTTCATCATACAGAAAAGCCATTTATTCCTCCGGGCACTCCTGCTCAGCATACTCAGCGTCAAGATCATCCTCACAAATTGTTGCATACAGACGACTCAGAAACGCTTTGATGTGCCATCCTTCTTCGTTTTCCCACCATCTCGCTCTGATTGTCAGATCCACTTTATCCAGCTCAGCTCGATCCAGTCTTGCAATTGTGTCTTCATTAAGTTCATGCCGTCTTTTTCTTGTACACATATAAATATGAGGCAGACGTGTATCATTCTCGTCAAACAGATGTCCCTCACGATCACGGTAAGATATAGCCACACGCATCTGGTAAATTGGATCGTAATTTGGATCGTCTGGAATAATGGTTCTCACCGGCCATCCGTCATTTGCCATCTCCTGTGCAATATCTGGATCATCGATTCTCAGTGTGATTTCTCGTCCATATCTACCACCACCGAAATTTCTGAATCGGATATGTGCGTCACGGATTGTGATTTTTTTAATGTTGTAGTTTGGTTCTGTAAAGTTTGGCATTTCTTTAATCTCCTTTAAAATATAATTTTAGAAAACAAAAAGACCCAGTGTAAACTGAGCCTTTCTGCTTGTTAAATATCATTCTTCGGTCTCCTCTTTTGAAGCCGTTTATTCTGGTTTGTCCGATCTGTCCTTAATGTTCACCTCGGTACACGGACTCATAACCATTCCGGATATTACTCCGAGTGCAAAGGTACTTATTAATGTTCCTCCTATAGCATAACAAACCTTTCCAAACATTTTCTTCATTTTTTATCCTCCTTTGAATGTTTTTATTCATATAGGGAATTGTAAATTATGTGAACGGTAATTCTTCAGGAGTATCTTCAGGGATGTTCATAAACTCTGGCATTTTCGTTGGAATCGGTACAGGCTCATCAGATTTAAACCATTCAAAGTCGCAATACTCAGAAATATCATGTACTGCGTCTGTTACAAGTGTGTCGAAATATCCACGATTGATATCTGCTTCCTTGTGCATATCTCGTACCATTTCAGATTCAAGCCAACGATATCCAGTGGTACCGGTTGCTGCATAATACATACCGTTCTGCTCTCTCATCAGTAATCCGCCATGACAACCATCTTTAATAGGACAGAACTGACCAACTTTTCCAATGAAAATATAAGCATGTCCGTCTGAAATCTGTTTATCAAGTGTATCGATCTCTGTATCCCATTCTTCAGGATAGGTCTGACCCGGATTATCTTTCTGGAGTTTCTTAATCTTCTTCTCAAGCTTATCCAGTTCCTTCTCCAATCCAGACACATCCTCCGAATCCTCGTTCATATCCAAATATAAAGCTGATTTGACGGAAAATGTCTCACAAAGATCTTCAAATTCAATGGCTTCTTTACTAAACAAAGTCTTGAATACATAAGGAACCTTAAACTGATCACCAGTCGCAGTCCACTGTCCCGGATGCTTCTTGTTATCTTTCGGAATATAACCATACATAGCTTCACACTGTTCCGATGTGGCATACTTTGCAATGTATGTAGACTTATTCACCAGACACATCTTTTCGTAAGTTGCCTCATGCTCAAATGTATAACCGTATTTCTGAGCAAAATCCATAGCAAACTGAATAATTTCCGGTGTTGCGTTCGGAATTTTAATAGAATCGGTCTTAATGTGAGCTACTGTAAATCCTCTTTCCTGTACAGCATGCTTTAGATCAACCATAAATAACGCTCCACGAAGAGCAACAATATTGTTTTCATTACGAGGATCTTTAAACGGATTCTCAAATCCTGCTGATGTAAGACCATACACAGAGTTAATAGCTGTCTTCAACGCGTTTGCCAGATCGTCAGATGACATTTCGCCATCTTTAACCATCTGAATAAATGGTGTAAGTTTACCGCACAGCATATGATTGACTTCTTCCCATGCCTCATGTTTAATGCTTACTCGACCCTCTACAATTTCACGATATGCTCGTGTATATATCACGCCCAATAAGCACTCAGCAATTGTGCTATGCGGATGCATGGAAGTAATATCCAGCAATGCAACCAGAATATGCATACCAGGTTCAGAATATACGTATCCACCTTTACCAACGTCCTCATCACGATAAGTATTCTTACCGAATTCGTATTTGTATCCAGGAAAATATGGTAACAGACTTCCTGCTTCTCCGTGAGTCTGAGACATCATTACCGGACAAGCTTCGGATAAGAACTCATGCATCTCTTCATCCATATCAAAAACCGGTTCAGCAAGATCTCTCCAATGGAAATCCGACTGAGGGGTTTTGTTACCACCAAATATAATTCTAGTTGTGAGCGTGTTCGTGGTATCATTGACCGTCATACCTGCCAAATCTGCCAGAATCTGTCTTGCTGTCCAGTCTGCCTTAAGATAATGGAATGCTGCTTCAGTAGCCACAACGTCGTTACAACAATATTCGGCTACCTTATCCCAAAGTTTTTCTGGTACTGGCAGATCCCATGGTAATCCCAGTTCCTGATGATGCGTTCCAGCTTTAATACTCCTAATTTCCGACTCAGTATAGCCTTTCTTAATTAATTCTGCTTCCGTAATATGTCCCATCTCGATTTCAAGCTTCTTAAGGGACATCTTATTTCCGGCAGACGCAAAGTCATAAATATCAGTGTATGACATATTATAAGCTTCTCGGAAGAAACAACTACGGTCTTCATCTTTTTTATCCTTGTTAATGATTCGTTGTGAAAGAATATAAAGTTCCTGATTTGTGTATCCCTGCATCCACGCATACATAATATGATTGTCATATCTTCGACAGTTAAAACCAACCAGATTGTACTGGCAAAGTCTTGTAATATCTGTACGAGTCGGATTGATCAATCGATACACCGCTTCTCCCCCATCAAATTTATAGCAGACAACAAACAAGTTGGAAAATACTTCAACATCATAAAAAACCAGCCTGTCATCGTTACTGACCGCTGGTTTCACATCTACGTCTTTTGATTTAAAATGCATATCGTCAACTTTGCTCATGCAGTACTCAGCCTGATGAGAGCTATTCATAGCAAATGCCATGATCTTCGGATACATATCTGATACATCATAATGAACACCACTGTTCCACGCATCCTCAAGAATCTTGTAAATATGATCGATACTCGGTTTGGTTGCTGGATGTATCTCTTTACAAAGATTCTTTTTGATTGTTGTACGTAACCCCTTCTCAGTGGTTACAATGTCCATGTTTACCATATTTTTCTCCTTCTTTAAAGGAAGACCAGAACTGATCGTAGCAATCGGAATATCGTTACACTTTGTAAGCATTCGTCTGAGAGAACTCTTTCCCGTGAACGCCTTGACTTCAATATGCTCAGAATATAAACGGTTTAACTTTGTAACGTCTCCATTGTAAATATAATGTAAATGAATGCCCGCACCAGATTTGCTAAGCTCAGCATATGTGGATGGCCATTTACTCGCTGCTTCCAGATTCTTTTCAAAACTTTTGTTACCATTTTCATCTGGAATATCAAAATCTATTACAATGTGATTTTCAGGGACCTTTACATAATGAAGTTTAGACGTGTCAATATCAGACAGTTTAGTCTTAATATAATCCCAGCCATTAGTAGGCGTTCCTGCAGTGTTGGCATACTGAGCTGGATAATTTGCAGCAATCTTATCAAATATAGATTCTGTAGAATTGAAATCTATAAGGTTTGTTTTTTCTTCCGTTGACTTCCCAATGCGAATATCAAATTTGTCGGCAAGAAACCCTTTATAGAAGTTTCTGATCCTACCACCATCTGTAGATCTTTCATGAAATTCATGAAAATAGTTCTTAAGTTCCTCTTTGAATACTCTCTTACTCATAGGATAATTAACCTTTGCTTCATCGCAATAAGTCTTATACAAATCCCATGCGTCTTTCAGAGTAGTTCCGTCTTCTTTCTTAAACTCATAATACATGTCAGATATAAAATTGTAGAAATCATTTGATGCATCCAACATAGCAATCGGAGCATAATTGTCATATATTGTTTTATTATGTTCATAAACAGATAAACAATGACTGGCAATAGCTCCTAGTTCAAAATCAATGTTTGACATTGCTTTGTTATACTCACTGAAACTCAACTTTTTACCTGACGGCGTTACGTCAATTAGTCGTCTTATAAGACCTGATTTGGCATCGGTAATCTTTACTGGATTGTTTGTACCCATGAACAGAAAAGCATTGAATTTCATTTCATACATGGATTTGAATTTCTCATTTACCGGCATTTTTTCATGGGAAACTAAACTATTAAGCCTTGTATTATCTTCAATTCTGGATAAATCACCGTCATGCTGAATTGCTACAAGCGGATTTGTTTTAAACGGCTCCAACGCAAATGAACTATTTGCAGAACCTAAGGCTTTTGCATCGAACGACGAACAATACCCTTCAAACAGCTTCTGGATAATATTCAGAACTGTTGATTTACCAGTTCCGCCAGATCCGTACAGAACCAGAAACTTCTGAATCTTTTTACTATCGCCAGATACAATAGCTCCGATAGCCCACTCAAGTTTCTCTCTTTCTTCCGGAGAATATAAAGTAGACATCAGAGCATCATAAGCAGTTATAGTTCCTGGTTCTAACGGATACTTGAGTTTTTTACTGGCATAATCTTCTCTTGTCGTAACAGTATTCGAAAATATAAGCTTTTCATCAAGTACATGATAATTATCTCGCAACTGTTTTTGACAATATTTATGCCATCGATCAATCATACCTGATGTTGAATCCCATAAATATAAAGGTATAAGCTCTGTATACTTATCTTTATTTGCTTTGACGAACATTCGAAGCTCATTATCAATCATGTCAATAGCGTCCTGTTCATCTTTTGACCATAAACCCTTTTCTTCAATCCAGATAGCGTAAAAATCACCACCCTGAATCATAAGATCTGAACTTTTCTTCAGCAGAAATTTGGGATATGCAAACGATGGACCACCTATCTTTTTCGGCTTTTCGACATGAAATTTAATAAAATCTATCATTTCATTTTTGTGACTCCTTTACAAAATACTGTCAAAATACCAGCACATCTGATACCATATTTCAACGCTTCTTAAATCATACGGACAATCCTTAATTCGGAATAATCCACCAGCTCCATTAGGTTCATATTCCCGATTCAAGAATCTTGTAATCACTTTGTCTGCGTACCGCTCATCAAAATATGCATCATCCATGTCTAGTAATCCAAGACTCTTGAGCATAACATGAAACCATTTGTGAATTCTGTTTCCTTTAACCGGATCGTCCATAATATCCTCTTCAATTCGTAAACACAGTGCCACCATCATCTCAAGTACGCTG
>UMJX01035338.1_pt1 | contig 10484 bp, 9 predicted proteins | sample 1966131 | NCBI WGS metagenome assembly UMJX01 (sample SAMEA4836162, study PRJEB28245) | human gut metagenome | biome: gut microbiome; material: fecal sample | place: Denmark | collected 2008 | reverse complement strand
CCGCCTGCCACGGCTCGTGAATGTCCGTGCAGATGGGCAGGCCATAGGTATCCTTGACATTTCGCAGAATACGAAGGCCTTCCTCCAGGCCCGGACCGCGGAAGCTGTTCAGCGATGTGCGGTTGGCCTTGTCAAAGGATGCCTTGAAGGTATAGGGGATCCCCAGCCTGTCCGTAATGGCCTTCATCTGCGCCGCGATGGAGAGAACCATTTCCTCGGATTCAATGACGCAGGGACCAGCAATCAGTTGAAACATGATATATCCTTCTTTTTATTTAATTTACCTTTGAGCAAGTAATAAGTATAGCTCGATATAACGGACAAGAACGCAACTATCAGGTAAGTAACCACGCTATTGTTCGACACGCGCCCGGCCGTTTCAATAAACATTGGATGAACGCAATAAACAAATGTGCTGATTTTTCCTAGTAAACCGGCATAGCTGTTTACCAGAGGCGATGGCAATTCAAGTATCAGGTGGAACAGAAAATAAGCTGTTGGAAGGGTAAAAATAATAAACGAAACCTTTTCTATGCCAGAATACCGCAGCAGAAACGCTTCCGCAAGCAGAAGAATACTCGAGATCAAAAGTCCCACAGCATAAAATCGTTTGGATCTTTTCACTTCCTTACTGATATAAACGCCCGTCAGGATCAGCGGAGGTAGGACGGGGAGCGTAGAAAAGCGTTCCACAGGCGTGAGACATTCCAAAAGGCGTTCCGGCAAAAAGGATTTATAGGTATACGAAATAATCGCTATCGCCCATAAACTCCCAATCAAAAGCCTGTGATGTCTTTGCGGCACCCATCTGAGAAGAAGATAGACTACCGGCAAAGAGTAGAGCAGGTAAAGCAAATACCACAAATGATAGTGCGACCCGCCGGTCAAAGCCGCAAAAGCGTAATCAACAAATGCAATGGGAGAAAACCAGCCTGTTTGAATCCAAAATGGGATAGAAAACAGCAGATAGAGTCCGGTCCATACCGCGTACAAGGTCAGAATCTTCTTCCATTGCCTGAAAAAAGCTGCTCTATTCGCCTCGGTTTTTTCGAGCCTATTCCGAAAAGACACTCTGGTGCCAATGTAGTAACCGGTGCAGACTGCAAAAAATGGAACTGCTGTCCGGCATATGATCTGCACAAAGGCAAAATAAATCGTGCTGTTTAAATCTGAGAAGACGGCAGTATGGATACCTATCACCAGCAGCGCCGCGACGAACTTTGCAGCATCCATAGCCAGATTTCTATTGTATCCCATATTCTTATTACGCCAAGCCGTTTTCGGTCATGTAGCGTTCAACCTGCACACGATCCTTGGGCGTGTCCACAGAGAGAGTCTTGCAGTGGGCGTTGATGTAGTAGCAGTCCTTGCGGTTTTCAATGAAACGGAAGGAGTCATTCTCCTCAATCTTCTCCACCGGGCCGCGGGGTGTGCTGTGGTAATATTCCAGCGCACCATGGGTAAATGCGCCCACGCCCACGAACTTCTGATAGGCATAGTTCATCTCGCCCTTGGGGAACGGAATGGGGGCGCGGGAAATGAACAGGCAGATGCCGTCCTTGTTGGTGACAATCTTCAGGTTGGTAGGGTCAACGACTTCTACGGGATTGGAGAAATCGGTCATCAGGTTGGAGACATAGAAGCCGTCCTCGGGGATCGTCTCAGGAATGCACTTGACGATATCCGCCGCCTGCACCAGCGGCTCGTCGCCGTTGACCATAACATAAAGGTCAGCCTCCACCTTGTGAGAAACCTCATATAAGCGCTCTGTGGCCGTCTCACAATCGGAGGAGGTCATGATGACTTTTGCTCCGAAGCTCTCGGCCACAGCCTTGATCTCGTCATTATCGGTCGCAACATAAACTTCCTCAAAGCACGCAACTTCCTTGGTGTGCTTCCAAACCCAGTACAGCATGGGCTTTCCACAGATTGGAGCCAACGGCTTCATGTGAAAGCGGGACGAACCTCCCCGCGCTGGGATCATTCCGATGATTTTCATTTGTATGTCCTCCTTATATGCGAAAATATAGGATCATTATTTCTCCAATAGTTTTTTCAGCTTTGAATACTTTTTTTCTCCCAGCAATCGCATAAGCACACGATTGGGTGCATGTAAAATCCTATCCATTTTTACCTGCCGCTCTATATCTTTGTATTCTTTTTTGCGCCCTTCATCCCACCAAGACGAGGCAAAATGATGAATGGCATATGTATTGTGGGTTTTGTTCATTTTGAATGTCCGATGATCATATGGGCAAAAGTATTCTGAAGGAAAAACATGGACTCCGTTTACAACTTGGATTTCTCCCGTATCAGGGACTACAAGTCCATATTTTTTAAGTATTTCCGTTGTATACTCCTGACAAACAATCAGTTTGTGACTATCATCCTCATTCGCGAAAATCAGGTGTTCATAAATTGCCGCATTCTCTTGTATAAATGGATTGCTTGCCTCAGCCCCAATAACCAACCCATTGCTTACAAAGTGTTCATGCTGAAATCCAATAAAACATCCCAGCGGCAATAGATCGTCTATGGGTCGAATAAGCTCGACATCTGTGTCCATATAAATGCCGCCGTATTCCGACAGCACTTTCAATCGCGCATAGTCTGAAACAAATGCCCATTTTTTTGCTTCATACGCTTGCTTACAGAAAGGAATGCACTGAACGTCAAAGTTATCTTCATTCCATTCAGTAATTTGATAATCCGGACAATACTTTCTCCAACTTTTGATACACTTTTTGATGATCTCAGGCTTGTCGTTCCCACCGAACCAGCAGTAATGAATGATTTTAGGGATACTCATCTATAATTTCCTCAACGCCTTTCTTTTCGACCTCTATGCAATTTGTGAAGTGCTTCTTTTGCCGTCCCGACAGTAAGTTCTCGTTCATATCTATTCATAACAAAAAACCAGTTGGCAGCACAGTAAATAGCTGTATAGACTACAATTCCGAGAATCAAATTAACTACATCATAGAAATTGATAATTTCTGACAGAAATGCCGTCACAACACACATAAATGTTGGGCAAACCAATATGCCGCCAATTTCTTTCCAGAAGCGTGCCATGTTTAACCCCGTGCGTTTCTGGTAGTACCAATTCATAATAAATCCGTTGCCTACGACTAAAGCGATCCCAGACATTAACGCAGCTCCGATAACTCCCCATCGCTGCATCAAAAACCAAGTTCCAATTACATTTGTAATTGCCATTGCCAAATAAACAATGGAACGAAATCGATGCTTATTCTGTGCAACGAGAATGCTCAAACACATGCTTTGGAGAAGCGGAATCATATTGGGAATCATAATTAATACAGCAACCCAGTACGATTCCATATACTCATATCCGGCATAGAACGCGATAAACGGCTTGCCAAATGCAACGAATCCAGAAACAATAAGTGCCATAATGTACGCTTGTATACGTCCTATGCGAATAGATAGTTCAGTTAATTCTTCGTTTGAGGCGTGTTGAAAAACCATCCGATTTGCCTTAGGTGAAAGCAAACTCGAAACTCCAGTTGTAAGACTCGACATAATCCCATTGAACGTTCCTCCGACATTATATATTGCCACTCCCGTCGTTGCCAATGCAGGAATCAAGCCTATCATAACAGTATCGGTTGTATTATAGAGTTGTCCAACAACATTGGCCACGAAAATCCAAAAGGAAAATCCCAGTATCTCCTTTAGTTTATCTGTAGGCAGATTCTTTAGTCGAGGACGCAGTTGCATTTTTCGGCGGACGTAGACCTGGTATGCTATGCGCGTCAGAATGGATGCTGCCATAGCTGCTATTGTCATTCCTACCGAACCAAAGCCAAGATACAGCGCCACTAAACTGAGGCAAGGAACGCCACATGTTGACACGATATTCATACACTGTAAAAACAGGAATTTCTCGTGAGCACTTACCACGGACAGATATGGAGACTGGGAAAAACTCAGCGCCATATTGATGACCATCATGAACACCAGCAACTGCATCCGGCTCAGTTCTTCGGCGGTCAGCGATTTTGCGTACCACAGTGGAATGCACATAGTCAGTATTGCGCCGACGATTAACGCTGCGACAGCGATTACGTTGAAGATGACATCAAAGAGACCAAACATGCGCTCCTCGGCCTCTTTGCCTTCTTCCTCTCTGGATTTGATGAGATATCGCGTAATGGCTGAACCAAGCCCCATAGAGATCAGTGACAGATAGCTCGTAACGCTGCTGGCCAGCTTATATAATCCATACTCGCTCTGTCCCAAAAGCGTCAGCATGATGGGCGTATAGAAGATGGGAATCAGGTTACCCAAAATCATATTGACATAGTTCAGAACGATGCCGATCTTCAGTTGACTTTTTTCCTGTGCCATATGTAAATTTGTCCTTTACTTGAAAAGAGAATCAAACCCGATGCGAGGGAACACCTCCAGCTTGCCGCCGCGTGTGGCATTGAATACATGGATGTTACGAGCATCGCATTGTTTTTTCATGGCAACATAGGTCAGCGTACTGCGTTCGGTATTGGGAATATACAGCTTGTCTTTATCCTCATTGTACTTGTCTGTAAAATAGTCTTTCACTGAATTGTCCACCACAATTTCACCCCGATTGTTCTGGCTGACGCGGAAGTGATGGTCAACGCCGATAAGGTAAATCTCAGAGAACCCCATGTACGCCGCAATCTGTGCCGCAGTATACATACCGGTCATGGAATTATAAATGCAGTGAGAAATGTCATCAGAAAACAGGAACTGCCGTGGGTCATCCATCTGTTGATTGACAATGTTGAAATAAGCCGCATTGTCAATCGAGATATCGTTCCACCACTTGAGCTGGATAGGGATAAACTTTGCATCTACTTGCAGACCGCAAACGATATCCGCGCAGCCGGCCAGCATTTTTTCGTCCTGCGAGACGTAGAATGTGGGCCGCCAGGGAGTTTGGTCAAAGATATTGTAAATGCGGTTAAAGGCGAATGTAATCTCCCCAGCCTCGTGCAGCTTCGTCAGATCCTCTGCTCGCAGACTGGGGCCATTGCCGATGAAAAAGCAACGCTGGCCGGCGAATTTGCTTTTATATACTGTCAAGTTCCTGCCGTATTGGGTTTTGGTAAAGTGTCTCTGCTGATGTGGGATGATGTATCGTGCTCGCATGCTATCAGCAGCACGGGTGAATATGTTCATAAGCTAATCACGCTTTCCTATAAATCGCAATCATATACTGTAATTTTTAAACGGAAGTCGTTCAATCAAAGGATGCACCGTTTTGCTAAACAGCCAGTTCTTTGCAATAGCAAGCACCGAACTGCACAGATAGAAAAACGGAGGGCAGATTAATAGCCCGAGTAGATACGGAAGAACCGGTCCATAGAGGGATTTATCGACATGGAAAAGTCGAATATATACCAAGTCTGTAAAAAAGGGTGTTGTGTGAATTAAAAATACATCAAACGCATAAGCCGCAAAGAAGCTAATCACGGGAGTTTTAAAATGGAAGCCCTTGAATATCATAAACAGACACACTGATGAAACAATGGTAAATATGTAATTGTAAGCATAGGTGTATCCTCCTCCGTACATGGCAGAGAAGAAAACTGCTCCAATAGCGCCGAGAAAGCACAAACCATACGTTATTGACTTAATTTTGATATCCCAGTGCAGTCTAAGATAACCTGCGATTATATATATTTGAATAAAACGAACACAGCTAAACCCGTAATCGTCAATTGGTGGATTTGGGAAGAAGGACGGCCAAAGGGAGAAGAACGCCAGAAGCACAACAATTAGAATCTGGTAATTTCTCTTGTTGAGTCTCGTCAGGCAGCTATTGATGAATGGAGCCAAAATCATCAAGATGATATAGTCACGAACAAACCACCGATTACCTTTTATGTAAGGAACTATCGCCGCAATAATCTCTTTAACGCTTGAGCGTTCTCCCCATACAATTAGATTTAAGCAGCATCCTACGACACCCCAAAAAGCGACATCTAACAGAAGCTGAATGCACTTCTTTACTGGGGCTGTATTCTTGGTAACCATAAAATATCCTGATAGCAAAACAAAGCAGTTAACAGCGCAAATGCTGAGGGTTTCTACTGCATTTGCAATGTAGTAGTTCGCTTGGCCAACTGTTAACTCAGTTAGTGCTTTTGATGCAATGTTTTGGTGTAAAGCAATTACCATCACCATTGCGATAATGCGAAATAATTCTAAATTTGAATCTCTATTTGTCTTGGACATTTTGTAACTCCTTGACATGATATTTATCCGGCATCAATTAGAGCTTCAATCTGCTTCATAACCCTCTCTGGGCCGAACTGTTCGGGACACTTTGTGTTCTCCTTGATGTGCTGATATAGTTTCTTATCATTCAGAATCGCCAACACTTCCTCTGTTAGCGATTCCGGTGACTGCTCCGTCAATAGGCCGTTAATACCATCCTCAATAAACTCACACGGTCCGCGTGATTTCGTCACTACGCAAGGAACACCGAGCGCCATAGCTTCCAACACAGTTAAGCCCTGCGATTCCACATATGACGGGTGAACAAACAGGTCTGCATACTTCATATAGGGATAAGGATTAGTCTTGCTTCCATCCAGAATTACATGATCTTTCAGGTCGTTCTCAGCAATCAACGTTTCTAATTTTGAACGCTCAGGACCATCTCCAATAACATGCCAGGCGAAGTCTATACCAGCTTGCCGCAACGCCTTTGCGGCGGGAAAGACATTTTCAAAATGTTTCTCTGGTGCAAGCCGACCTACCGAGACGATATGCAACATATCACCTGTATAGGGTGAATTTGCGGCCTTCCTTCCAATTGCCTCAGCATTCAACATATTGGGAATGCAGACCAGCTTATCCGCAAGCTCCGGCAGCTGACCTTGTAGCATTTCCTTACAGGACTGCGATACTACAGCTACTGCGTCCATCCTGCTACACATATCGTCATAGGCCACACAATCCACATTGAACTCGCCGTGATGCCACCAGGTAATTCTTCGGTTCGCCTGCACGGAGTACGCCGCCAAATCGGAACAAATCCCCGGTCGAAATCCAATTACGCAATCGTAATGGTGTTTTCCAAGCAGAATCGTTGCAACACGTTTCAATGCGCATGCGCCGAAGAACTTTTGTAGCAAGAACAAGAAACGCAATCTCAGGCACATCCAATTGTGCGCTACAATACACCGCCGAATCGATGACGCAAAACTTCCATATGTATGATGAATGTCTCGAAACAGCACATTCACTTCAGGCGGCAATTCTGAAGCATAGTCACCGATGTCCTCCAGTAGCAAGAGATCAACGGCGTATTTTGTATAGTCCATGTGCCTGAGCACATCCACAAGGGAACGCTCCACACCGCCGGTATTCAGATGCCCGTTGATAAAAAGGATTTTCTTCATTTATACTTTATCCTCTAAGAAGCAGCAGCGCGGGGCGCAACCACTTCTTTTGATAAATTAAGCTGATGATCTTTAATTTCCACGAAATCTGTAATTGACTGACCGGTATTGTTCTGAGCGCCTCATGTACCAGCGGGTCATCCAACACTACGCCTGTCTCATGGAAAAATTCTCTTGTTGGCAATCCTGCATATCGTCTCTGGTTCATCGCCATGTAAATAAAAAACAGCATACAGCGCTGGATCTGCTGAGTGAAGTCATAATCCTGCTTTTTACCGAAGCTCTCATTGATTCTGCACCAGAGCTCACGCAGTAGCGGCCATTTATCTTTATATGCGGTATGTGTCACAGAATCCGGATTCTGCCGATAATGGTAGGGCGCATACTCCTTCAAATAAGTCATACTCTGCGCAAAATAGCCAACTTCGGAACCAAATAGAAGGTCTTCCGAAAATCGCATTCCTTCTGGAAATGTAATTTGATTCGCTGAAATAACCTCACGACGAATCAGCAGAAGCCAATTTGAAATTGTAACTGGATACTCCATGGTATCTGGCATCAAGAGCTGCGGAAAATACACGGAATACATACGCTCTCGGTCATAGAACCCGGCTGGCAAGTCGTGAGTATAGAGCTGGCTGCCACTATCAGACTCCTTTAAGCAATCGCAAATTACAAGATCACAATCGTTTGCTTCGGCAGTATCAACCATCCGCTTATACATACCCGCGTCGATCCAGTCGTCGCTATCCACAAATGCGATGTACTCTCCTCGGGCAACATTCATGCCCTGATTTCTGGCAGCGGCAGCACCAGAGTTTCTCTGATGAATAGCCTTTACACGCTTATCCCGTTCGGCATAGCCATCACAAATAACCGGGCTGCTGTCAGCAGAGCCGTCATCCACCAGAATCACCTCGAGATTCGTGAGTGTTTGGCTCAAGATGCTGTCCACGCACTCCTGTAAATATTTCTCGGCATTGTAGACTGGGACGATGACACTGACTTTTGGCATGATTTTCTCCCATCACTTTCTTTTGCTGACAAAAAGCTTTTCTACAAGCTTCACAATTGCTAAAGCGCATAAGGCACTAATTATCCCTACCGTAAAAACCAGCAGACAAATATCAGATAAGGCAAGCCATCTAAGATGTCCGTAAAAACGCAGCACACACAGCAGCCAAGAAAAACCCCACATCACGTCAAATGAGCTTCTTCTGCTGAGCAATAGCGCAAAAGCGACAAATACGCAGATAAACACAAGCTCAGGCCTGCAAAGAGATTGGATAAAATGGTAAACATCCTTCACCAAATGAATTATAGAATGCTTCATCATAATTGCACTGTTTATCTCCGAGGCTCCAATCTCTTTTGAGGAAATACCTCTTAGCTCATCGGGTGATGCGCCAGTGCTCATTGATAGATACCACTCATTATCCCTAGCTATAACGCCATAAATGCAATAAAAATTGCTGTTACTATATAGAATGCAAGGGCGATAGAATGCTGTCCAGAAATTCGCCTTCTGTATGATCGTTCTAGGCTCCTGCCAGGTAGTGCCGTCGGCACTTTCCGTATATAAAATTTCCTTGCTTTTTCCTGAGTCCTCAACAAATACAAAACGATATAAGTTGTCACGGCTAACAGCACCGTGCCAAATTTTTTGAAGCTCCGGGGCTCCGTCAAACGTACAGTTTACAAAAGGAAGCCAGTCTTTTCCGTCGATGCTTTCTGAGTACACCAGTGCTCCGCCGCTGTCATTCGTAGATGCCTGGATAGCCCAAAGCTGATATTTTCTTCCGGAGTAAGCGATGCTTGGCGATAGATATCCATCCAGAGTTCGTATGACCTCATATTCGCTCCAGTGTATTCCATCAGAGGACACCTTCCGAAACAGCATTAGTGTGCCGCCGTTCTTGATCGTGGAATCAAGGCGTCCGAGATACCAAACCTCCAGCCTGTCCAAATCACTATTATAAACAATATGCGGATCCTTCAGCTCATCGCAGGCAGTCTCTTCATTGAAGGCTATTGGATTATACAAACCATCCGGGGTTACCCAGTGAATCACATCATTTGACACGCACACGCATGGGTTTTCTTCCGCCCCGTTTGCATTGGGGTAAGGGGAATAAGCCATCCAATAGCGAAAACCATTCCATTCTTTCCCCATATCAATGACAGAAGGATGTGTAGGTTGATTTTTACCGTCAATATATGTCTCAATGTTTAAGACAACGCTGCCCTCCGAGCCAGAAAATTTTGGCGCGAAATAATTACGTAGTACAAGTGTGCAGCTGAGACAGCCAAAAATGAGAAGCAGTACCAAAAGAAAAATGCTTGCCTTGGATTTATGTTTCACGCTGCCTCACACGCCCTTTCATTCTTCTATAAATCCTGCCGATTTTCGCTCTAATCTGCTTTCGTTTCGGCAGCCAACTCATAGAGTACCAGTGGATCGAGTAGGTATTCTCCGTTTTTGTCAGCTTACCTGTCACGCTGTCCAGCGGGTTGAAGTAGTCCGCCGGATAAACATGAATCCCCGCAACCAGCTGCTCCTGCCCGTTGCGCACAAGGCCGAAGCGCTCCATCACACCCGTATTGAGATGTGGGCAGCCTACGGGCGTGACGCTGCCGTCAGCACCGGCAAAGTGCAGCTTTTTATATTCCTCGATCATCGCCTGAATCACCGGATGATGGGCCTCAGCGGCGATGGTCAGACCGGAGGCAACATACTGATCGTTCTCAAATCCAATGAATCCCTCGTCATCCAGCAGCGGCGAAATGTCCCGCAGCACCTCCACGTCGGTGTCGAAATACACGCCGCCGTACTGCTCCAGCACGGCAAGGCGCATAACGTCGGACACGAAGGCATACTTCTTCGCAGCGTAGGCCTCCGCCATGAAGGGCATGGCGAGATAATCGCAGTTGTCCTCGTTCCACTCGCGGATCTCAAAATCCGGGCAGAACTTCTTCCAGCTGGCGATACACTTCTTGGCAAGCTCCGGCTTTTCGCCGCGGCCAAACCAGCAGTAGTGGATGATTTTTGGGATCATGGGTTCACCT
>UMJX01037955.1_pt1 | contig 10619 bp, 9 predicted proteins | sample 1966131 | NCBI WGS metagenome assembly UMJX01 (sample SAMEA4836162, study PRJEB28245) | human gut metagenome | biome: gut microbiome; material: fecal sample | place: Denmark | collected 2008 | reverse complement strand
CCTACACAGCAAGTGCTGAAAAGGCAGCAAGCAATTTGACAGAAAAGTTTTCTGTCTATAAAATCTCCGCATACAATATCGGTAGGGTATTGTATGTTGCAATTCCCAAAAACAAGGCTATTTCCTATTTGGTAAGAGATTACATCTCTACCCTTGGCGGAAAGACTTCTTGGTAGAGTTTATAACAGACTGAAATTTATTTCAGTCTGTTATCTTTTTATTCCTCAATTTTTTTAGTTATCATTTTTAAAGCTTTCTGCCTTTCCACCATAACTACATGTCCACAACCTTGACATTTTAATTTAAAATCAACACCAACTCTTGTTATCTCCCACAACTTGCTTCCACATGGATGTTGTTTTTTAGTTCTAACTATATCACCTATCTTATATTCCATTTGAATCACATCTCTTTCTTTTTATTGGGGACAGTCATCATTTTAAATTTTTTAATCAGGGACAGTCTTGAAATCAGGTAAAACCGAATAAATCCGTTGAAGCTATTGAAGTTATTGGTCCCATCGCCCCATTTGAAGTCATTGACCCCATCGAAACCATCAACCCCTTTGAACACATTGAACACATTGAAGCCATTAAAACCATTGTAGATACCAAATGAAGCCCCGGATGAATGCGGATGAAATTAAAAAAATTTAAGAAAAATCAGCTGGAATCTGGTAGAATAAAGAACGAAGATTTTTTAAATATTTGAAATTTTCTCCGTCTCTAATTTTAATTTTTTATTTTTTCTATACCAAATTTAAAATTTTAACTTAATCTATCAATAACAGTTTCTTTTCCAAGAACTTGCATAATCTCGTATAAATCAGGTGTATTTTGTCTTCCTGTTAAAGAAACACGAATTACAGTACTTATATCACCAACATGTCCTGGCCATTTTTCTGGTTCTGCTTTAAACATTTTAACTTCTCTTGCATATCCAACTTCTTCAGCCAAATCTTTCATTTTATCAAACCATCTTTGTTTATCATCATTTATATCAAAATATTTTTCGATATATATTTTTTTGATTTTATCAATTTCACATTTATCAGAAATTTTTGCATATTCAAAATCAGCATTTTTATCAAATTTTTCATTAAACATATAAGATATATTTTCTTTTACATCTGCCCATTTTGATATATCCTTTCTTGGTTTTGTATTTCCTCTTTCTATCCCTAATACTTTTAATGAATATTCCGTATCTTTTGAAAGCATTTCAGTTAATTCTGTATCAAAATTTTTAGCCCATGCAATTGTTTCGTCATATACTCTTTGTGCTGAATATTTTGAAATTACATTTTTTGATACATCTAATAGTTTTACCATATCAAATAATGCACCACTTACACTCATTTTGTTTAATTGAAAATCAAACTCATCTATTGATTTATCAGGATTTGCTCTTCTCCAATTTTCGAATGTTGAATTTGCTATGTTTAATAAATATTCTTTTACTGCATCACTCGGAATTCCAGCTTCTTCATAATAAGTTGCTGCTGCTTCAGGGTCTTTTCTTTTACTAATTTTACGTTTAGCTCCATTATCATTTTTTAAAAGTGTTGGTGTATGTGCATATTTGGGTGGTTTAAATCCTAACTCTTGAAATAATTGTAAATGAAGTGGAACTGATGATAACCATTCATCCCCTCTTAAAACATGTGTTGTTCCCATTAAATGGTCATCAATAGCATGTGCAAAATGATATGTTGGAAGTCCATCTGCTTTAATAATTACTATATCTTGATCATTTTCTGGAAATTCAACATTACCCTTAATTACATCTTTATGTTTTATTTTTCTATCTTCTCTACCTGGTGATTTAAATCTTATTATATAAGGAACTCCATCTTTAATTTTCTCAGTAGCTTCTTCAACAGATAAGTTCCTAGAAGTAGCCCATACCCCATAATAACCTGTTCTAACTTTCGCTGCTTCTTGTTTTTTCCTCATTTCATCTAATTCTTCCTGAGATTCAAAACTTGGGTATGCTTTTCCTTGTGCTAACATATATTTCGCATAAGATTCATATATATCTTTTCTTAATGATTGTCTATATGGTCCATATGCACCTTTTGACTCTGTTTTACTTGTCATTCCCTCATCAGGAGCTAAATCGAATTTATTTAAAGTTTCTATTATTTGATTTATTCCATTTTCAACTTCTCTTTTTTGATCTGTATCTTCTACCCTTACAAAAAATACTCCATCTGTTTGTTTTGCTAATTTTTTATTTAGAAAAGCTTGATAAATTGTACCTATATGCACATTTCCTGTAGGACTTGGCGCAACTCTCACAACCATTGCACCCTCCTTTAAATTTCTCTTTGGATATTTCTCCTCATAATACGAAATATCCTTTGCATATGGAAATATTAAATTTGCTAAATCTTTATAATCCATTTTTATCTATCCTTCCTTTTAAATTGGGGTCAGGCATTATTTTAATTTTTTTAAATGGGGACAAACTTGGCTTGATTAATTTTTTTATTTCACTTGCCTGTTTCATCCTTATAAATATTAATTAAATTTAAAATAAGACCTTCTCCTTATTTGTTTTCTAATATTTTTTTAATTTTATATCTAGACATTTTAAAAATTTCACATACCTTATTTATTGGTACTTTTTCATTTTCTATTAAATCTTTAACTGTTTCATTTAATTCATTTTTATTCATAATAATTTCACCAATATTCATATTTGATATTTTCTTCAATTGTCTATTATAATCCACATCCTCAACATAATCTTGAAAATTATCTATTTCAACATTATTATGAATTTTCTTAAATAAATTAATATAATTATGCGTACTCTCAAATAATATTTCAATATTTTTTTTACTAACTGTTCCATTAATGTAGCTATTATATGATGAAAATTCATATTTTTCTGGGACATCAACAATTTTTGCTTTAACAGGATTATTATGAATATATGCAACACAATTATAAAGATATTTATAATCATAAATTGGTTCACTCTTGTATCTACTTCTAAACACAACTCCAACTCTATTTTCTGATTCATTGTAAAATTTTGAATATGTAGTGTTTACATCATGCATATATTTTGACATTTGTTCTAAATCCTCAGAATAAATTAACATATGTGAGTGATTACTCATTACACAATATGATAATAAATTTACATTATACTTTTGCAAATATCTTGATAATAAAAATTGATATTTTTTCTTATATTCATTTTGTTCAAAAATATATTGCTTATTTATTCCTTGAGTTATTACGTGAAAAAAACTGGTTTTATATTCACTTCTTGAAATTCTAGGCATTGTATTTGTCTTCCTCCTTTTGTATTATTTATATTAGTTTTTTTCAATAAATGCCCCTATGTTGTACATTCTAGCATATTCTAATTGTTTTTTCAAGATATTTATGTCAAATAACAGGATAAAGTGTGACTTGTAAGTGAAAATGTCCCAAATTTTGAATTAGTTCGTACATAAAAATGTCATGGAAATATAATGAAAATATCATTAAAATAAATGTAATTATTTTTAATGTCAAATAATTAATTAAAACAAAAGAGAAGAATGTTTATTATTAATTAAACTTCTTCTCTTTTTTATCTTAAATATAATATTTAATTTATTAAATTTTCATTAAACAGATTTTCCTACTCAACCTGTCACTATTTCAAATTTTTAAAATGATGCCTGTCCCCAATTTAAACCTCCATTATAATAGGCAGAATCATAGGGTTTCTCTTAGTCTTTTGGAATATATATTCTCTCAAATTATCTTTTAAAGTAGACTTAATAGTAGACCAATCTGTAATTCCTCTTTCTTCAAATCTTTTAACTTCATCACGAATTTGCCTTTTTACGTCATCCATTAAATTTTCAGATTCTCTAACATATACAAATCCTCTTGAAATTACATCTGGACCTGAAACTATTTCTCCACTTCCTGAATCCATTGTCATTACTATTATAATTAATCCATCTTGTGATAGATGTTGTCTATCCCTTAATACTATATTTCCAACATCACCAACACCTAAACCATCTACTAATATTTTTCCTGATGGTACTGATGTAGTTAATTTAGCTTCTTTTTCATTCATTTCTAGCACTCTACCATTTTCCATCATAAATATATTTTCTGCTGGTATTCCCATTTTTTTTGCAGTTTCTGCATGTGCTTTTAATTGTCTAAATTCACCATGAACTGGAATAAAGAATTTTGGTTTTACTAATGAGAATATTAATTTTTGTTCTTCTTGGCAAGCATGTCCTGAAACATGGATATCTTCTAATGCACTATATACAACTTCTGCACCTATTTGCATTAAATCATCTATTACTTTTGAAACTAATTTTTCATTTCCTGGTATTGCTGTTGCAGAAATTATTACTAGATCATTTGGTGTTATAACAACTTTTTTGTGTTCTCCTGCAGCCATTCTTGTTAGTGCAGACATTGTTTCTCCTTGACTTCCTGTTGTTATAATTGTTAATTGATCATCTGTATAGTTTTTAATCATATCTATGTCTATAAAAGTATTATCAGGAACTTGAATATATCCTAATTCTCTTGCTGTTTCTATCATATTTATCATACTTCTTCCACAAACAGCAACTTTCCTTTTATTTTTAACAGCTGAATTTAGTATTTGTTGAACTCTGTGTACGTTTGAAGCAAATGTTGCAACAACTATTCTTTTAGAACAATTTTGGAACAATTTATCAAATACTTCTCCTACTGAACTTTCAGACATTGTATATCCTCTTCTTTCAGCATTTGTACTATCTGACATTAATGCTAAAACACCTTTATTCCCAATTTCAGCAATTCTTCCTAAATCCATTAATTGATCATCTATTGGTGTAAAATCTATTTTAAAATCTCCTGTATGCATTATAGTTCCAACAGGTGTATATATAGCAAGCATTACTGAATCTGGAATACTGTGTGAACTTCTAATAAATTCAACTTGCATTTTTCCAAAATTAATTGTTTGACCTTGTTCTACTGTGTGTAGTTGTGTTTTACGTAATAGTTTATGTTCTTCCAATTTATTTTTAATTAAACCTATTGTTAATCTTGTTGCATAAATTGGCATATCAACTTGTTTTAAAACATATGGAATAGAACCTATATGGTCTTCGTGCCCATGTGTTATTACTAATCCCTTTATTTTATCTTTGTTTCTTTCCAAATAAGTAACATCTGGTATAACCAAATCTACACCAAGCATATTATCTTCTGGAAACTCTAAACCACAATCTACTAGTATAATTTCATCATCATATTCAAAAACTGTAATGTTTTTTCCTATTTCTTCTAACCCACCTAAAGGAATTATTTTTAAATTTGGCTTTTTAAATTCGAATTTTAAATCTGAATTTTTTGTATTATTGTTTACACGTGGTCTTTTATTATTTTCTTGAGCATTACTGTTTGCTCTTGTATTTGTTCTATTAGCTACTTTTGGTTCCACTTTTGGCATTGTTCTTGAAACATTATTTTTTGCTATTCTTGAATTTGTTCTTGAGGCAGTTCTTTGTGTTTTTCTAACTGTTGTTGATTGTATTTCTTTAGCTGTTGTATTTTGCATTTTTCTTATAATTTCTTTATCATTTACTTCTTTAAAATCTTTTTTTATTTCTTCTCCTACATTAACCTTTTCTCTTTTTCTGTTGTTTATTGCCGCACCACTATTTACAGTATTACTTTTATTAGTTCTCCTTTTTGCCATTTTGTTCTCATCTCTAAAATTATTATCATAATTTACATTATCATTTGTTTTCCTTTCGACTTTATCTTTATTAATAAGATCATTTGTCATAAATTTAAATCTCTCCTTTTCTTTTATTTATTTGTTAATTACTCTTTAAATTTATATATAAAATTATCTCAATAAAAAAAATAGTTTATTAAATATTATAAACCATTTTCGTAATTATTATAAAATAATATAATCCTATTTTATACAATATATAAATATATTAATTATATATTTTAACTTTAGTATATAAACATAAATTTACCGTTCACCATTGTTTATATTTATAGACTCTCTTAAGTAATTATTATAATTTTATTTTCCGAACTCACTTTACAATATCTCTTTATTAATATTTATTTCCACACCTTAAATAAATATTCTATATATAAATTTAATCTCATTTCCCATTAGCTGGGCATTAACTATTGACTATTATACTATTTTTTGCCAAATTTGTCAATATTAAAATTATGGAAACTAGGTCTAAGACATGAAAAAATTTTTTCATACCTTAGACCTGTATAGAAACTATGTCCAATAATTTTTAAGTAAATTATAAAAATAAAATATAGTTTAGATATATAATAATTATTTTTTAACTACAACCACATTATTTCCATTCTTTTCTTCAATTTCCTCAACATGAGTATTATTATATTTTTCTTTTTCTTGACTTATTAATCCATTTTCTCCAGTTAACACTGCCATAATTATTGTAAGAAAAATCAAACCAATTAATATAAATAACATTGCATATACTAATGTATTTTTTTTCATATATTTTACACTCTCCCTTACTACTTACACATATAAAAATTTTACTTTAAAAAATATATTAATATTACTGCCAATCCAGCAATTACCCTATATATAGCAAAAACCTTGAAACTTCCTTTTTTCAAATACTGTAATAAAAATTTAATAACTCCTACACCCACTAAAAAGCTTGTTATAACACCAATAAAAAATTCTAAACTTAATGTAAAACTACTAAATTTAAAAATTGTTGCAGCAAGTACTATAGGTGCTGATAGCATAAAAGAATATTTAGCTGCTGATTCCCTATCTACTTTTAGTATTCTTGCTGTTGTCATTGTTACACCTGATCTTGATACACCTGGAATAAAAGCTAATGCTTGTGATAAACCTATTAAAAAAGTTTCTTTTAATCCCATTTTTTCATAGCTTATTTTTGATTTACAATTTTTATCAACCACATATAAAATTATACCCATAACGATTAAAGCAGTTGCTATAATTAATGGTGCTTTTAATGCGTTTTCTAAAAAATGATCTAATAAGAATCCTATTATTCCACCTGGTATTGTTGCCAAAACTATATACCAGAACATTCTTCCTTCTGTTGACTTTTCTTTTTTTACTGCTAATTTGTATCCACCTTTTATTAATTCCACCCAATCTTTGAAAAAGAATAATCCTATTGCTAATAATGTTCCAAAATGCAATGCTACATCAAATGATTCAGATAAACCACTCCAATTAAATATCCATGGTATTAAAGTTAAATGTGCTGAACTAGATATTGGTAATAATTCTGTTAATCCTTGCACTATTCCTAAAATAATTGATTGCATATATATGTTCATTTTTATCATCCTTTCTTATAATTATATAATTATAATTCTTTTACAATTTCATAAATATATTTTGCAGCTGTTTCAGGTGCTACTTTTCCTGGAAGTGCTAGTGCCCATACAGTTTGCAACTGTAATCTATCTGCCTCATCAAAATCTATTCCTCCTGGTTTTGATGCTAAGTCAATTAATAAACAGTCTTTTTTTATTAATTTCAGATTATTTTTATCTAATATTAAATAAGGAATTGTATTAAAAATAAAATCAAATTTATCTAAATTCTCATTTAATTTTTCTAAACCAATAGCATTATACCCATACGCCTGTATCCACGCAATATCTGATTGCTTTCTTGCTTCACAATATACTTGTGCTCCAATTCCTAATAACATTTTTGATAAAATTTTTCCTATTCTTCCAAAACCTAATACCAAACATTTACTATTATGAATTGTTTTTAAGCTTTTTTCCATAGCAATTTGAATAGCTCCTTCTGCTGTTGGAATTGAATTTAATACTGTAAGTTCTTCTTGTTTTAAAATATCTATTATTTCATTTTGATTAATATCTTTTATTGCTTTATATTTTTTATCATTTATAGAATTATTTTCATTTTTTAAACATTCTGAACTTTGAATTAATTCCTCTTTTATAATTTTTATATAACTTTGTATTTCATTAGTAATATTTCCTGTTACTATTTTCTTATTTTTTGATTTCTCAAATATATCTCGAACCTCAATTTTTTTATCAGAAAATACTGCATTAACAAATTTACCATCTTTAGATAATGGAATTGAAGTTATTATTGTATCTGATTTCGATAATACACCTTCCAAACTTTTTTCATGATTAAAATTTTTCAATTGTTCACAATTGTCTAAACCATATAAAACAATTTGATTTTTATTCTTCTCTAAAAATTTAATTAATTGAACTGTTCTAGAATCTCCACCTATTATACCTATATTCATAATTTCAACCCTTTCTTTTTATAGTCTATTACAAATATATTTTTTCTAATAAGTAATTATTCTTTCTATTTACTTTTGCTAGTTATTATTCCTATTTATTCTCTTTCTTTTTCATTTTGTAATTCCTGATTTTTATCTTGTTCTATTTGATTTTCATCATCATATATAGCACTTTTTCCACCGTTTAATGAATCTACTAAATTATACATTTCTTCTAAATATTTATTAGTCTTTCTTTCTTTTTTTGAAAGTTTAATTTTTATTTTTCTAGGTTCATTAGGAATTTTAATTTTTTCTTGTATTGGTAAAAATAGTGGCTGTTTAACTATTTTTTCTTCTAATTTTTTATCCAATTCTAATGCTATATTTATATAATATAAAGCCTTATCATTTTCTCCTTGTATTAACGATATTTGTGCTAAATAGTAGTATGCCATTCCTTCTAAATCCTCAGACTGTAAACAAGATATAAAATAATCTTTAGCTTCATCTAATTCACCTTGTATCATGGCTATAAGCGCTAATTTGTATTCTCCATTATATAAATAAGTATTTAATTGTGCAGCTTTTTCATAATATTCTTTTGCTTTTTGAAAATCATTAAGTCTAGTAAATACCATTCCTAAATCATAATACAATTCATATCTAGTAGGATTATATTTTAAAGAGTCCATATATACTGAAACCGCTTCTTTAAATCTCTCCTCATCATATAATATATTTCCTAATAGTCTGGTTGCTTCAAAATAATCTGGTTTCATTTTCAACAAATCTTGTAACATTATTATTGCTTCATCTTTTTTTTCACTTTTTTCTAATAAAAATGCTACTTTATACTGAGTTTTATAATCTTTTTCATTCAATTCAACTGCTCGTATATATTCATCAAGTGCTATATTTATTTTTCCATCTTTTTCATATAATTCACCTAATATTTTGTGAATTGCATAATTTCTAGGATATTTCTCTGCTAACTTTAGTGCATATTTTCTAGCTTCTTCGTTTTTATTAAAAAATAACATCGTTTTTAATTTTAATATTTTGATTTTTTCTAATAAATTAATTCTTTTAAATTTTACAAATAATATTACAATTAGTATTATTGTACATGCAGAAATAACTAGAAAATTAAATATTATTTTTTCGCCCATCTGTTACCTCTTATTTTTCAAATTTTTCTTTATAGTTTTCAATACACTCTGAAATAATTTTTTCTGCATCCTCTCTTCCAAGCATTTTATCTATTGTTGTATGTTTTCCTTCCAAAGTTTTGTATACTTCAAAGAAATGCATTATTTCTTCCATAACATGACTTGGTAATTCATTTATATCTTTATATGTATTTAAATATGGATCCTTGTTGCATATAGCTATTATCTTTTCATCTTCTGCATTATCATCTATCATTTTTAATACCCCTATAGGATAGCATTCTACCAAAGTTAAAGGTATTATTTCTTCTTGACAAATTACTAATACATCTAATGGGTCACCATCTCCTGCATAAGTTCTTGGAATAAATCCATAGTTTGCTGGGTAATGTGTGGCTGTATATAAAATTCTGTCTAATTTTAAAAATCCTGTTTCTTTATCTAATTCGTATTTATTTCTTCCGTTTTTTTGAATTTCTATTACTGCTACAAAATCATCTTTTTTTATTCTCTCCCCATTTATGTCATGCCATATATTCATTTAGCATCATATCCTTTCTTTTGTTTTTTTCTATTTTATGATACTTTTTATAAATTGTCAATGCACAATTACTTCTAAAAAAAGCAAGCCCTTCGAATTTAGTAACGTACATACCAAATTCGAAAGGCTTATTACTATATTCAATTAATTATTAATACATTCCACCCATTGCTGCTGATGGATCATCATTTGTGCCACCACAATTACATCCTGATTTTTCTTTTTTATCTGTAACAATACTTTCAGTTGTTAATACCATAGATGCTATAGAAGCAGCATTTTGCAATGCACTACGTGATACTTTTGTAGGATCCACTATTCCTGCTTTTTTCATGTCTACATATATTTCATCTGCAGCATTAAAGCCTGTTCCTACAGGACTTTGTTTTACTTTTTCTAATATTACTGCTGGTTCTAGTCCTGCGTTTACAGCTATTTGTTTTACTGGTTCTTCTAATGCTTTTAATACTATTTTTGCACCAATTTTTTCGTCTTCTTTTAAATCTGCTAAGATTTTCTCTACTTCTGGAATAACATTTACATATGCTGTTCCTCCACCTGCTACAATTCCCTCTTCTACTGCTGCTCTTGTTGCTGAAAG
>UMJX01050840.1_pt1 | contig 10682 bp, 8 predicted proteins | sample 1966131 | NCBI WGS metagenome assembly UMJX01 (sample SAMEA4836162, study PRJEB28245) | human gut metagenome | biome: gut microbiome; material: fecal sample | place: Denmark | collected 2008 | reverse complement strand
TTATTCCTCAAAGCATATATTACTTCTGCTCCATCACCACCTCGGTCAGTTTACAGTTGTATAAAATTGGGCAAAAAATAATCAATCGTATTTATAATCGTCATTATAAATTAGGTTGAATTTATATGTTATTTCAATACTTCTATCTTTATCTATTTCTATTCTATCAATTAATGCAAACATTAAATCTCTAGTTGGATTTTTTAAATCTAATAACTCTTTTATTTTTTCTTTATAGTCAGAAACTTTTTCAATCTGATCATTTGATTTATTTCTTTTAGATTGTAATTCTTTTATTTTATTAGTGAACATAACTATTTTGTTATCTTGTTCTTTTATCAACTCATTAAATGTATCTTCATCAATTTTACTATCCATCCGTTTATCCATAAACAAACTAATTTTTTGAACACATTTATCTCTTTCCTTGATTAAGTTTAAAATATCGTTATTTTTTTCTTTCTCTATTTGTCTTCCTTTTTCTATAAGTATCTGATTAATTTCATCTATTGACATATCAATTACATACGGTTTTAATGTTGCTTTTATATGTTTCAATAATGACTTTTCTAGTTCATCATATGGCATAAAATGGGATACACACCTCTTCTTTTTAGGATCTCTAATATATCTATTACAATTAACATACCAATAATTTATTTTCTTTCTATGACTTAAACTCAAATAATTGCCGCACTCTTTACAAAAAAGCAAGTTCTCAAATAGTCTTTTTTCTCTAGCAGTTCTTGTTGTAGGTATTACAAATCTATTATTTTGTATGGATTCAAATGTTGCTTTATCAACTAATGGTTCGTGAGTGTTTTCAACTATAATCCATAAACTTTTATCAAGATTCATTTTCTTTTTACTTTTATAATTTACTTTGGTTTGAGTATTTTGAACCATGTCACCAATATACATCCTATTTGTAAGTATTTTCTTAATGGATGTAGAACTCCATTCAATTAATCTTCTATCATTACTACTCAAATTTATTTTCTTATAAGCACTTGGCGTTAGTATACCTCTTTCATTCAATAATGAAACAATATCAGCAATGCTCATCCCAGATTCAAAAGATTTAAAAATGTCTTTAACAATTGGAGCTGTATCTGGATTTGGTATTAAATGTCCTTTATCTTCCGGATCCCGCATATATCCATAACATGGAACACTTCCAATATATTTTCCTTGTACCTTTTTTGAATGTAATACATCCCTTATTTTATTTGAATTCTGTTTACTATAATAATCATTACACGCAATTATAAAAGTTGAAGAATCATTACTTGCTTGTACTTTAGCACTGTCATAACTTTCCATAATTGAAATAAATCTCACTCTGTTTTCTGGAAAAAAACTTTCCATAAAGTATCCAGTATTTACATGATCTCTACCAAGCCTTGATAAATCTTTTACTATTACTAAATTAATTTTTTTATTTCCAATATCTTTTATCATTTTTTGAAATGCTGGCCTATCAAAATTAGTACCTGAATATCCATCATCAACATATTCTTCAGTAAAAGTAAATCCATTAGTATCAACATAATTCATTAATATATCCCGTTGATTTCTAACACTTTCACTATCTGATTCATATTTTTTATCTCTATCTTCTTGAGATAGTCTTATATAAATTCCTGCTTTATATTCCCTATTATCCAGTAAATTTGTATACATCTTATCTCCTTTCTTAATTTACTAGACTCCTCTAAGACAATTCGATGTCAACATCATTTATAAAAAAATGCAAATCATCTAAAAAGAATCTAGTTATTTACGATTTTCTTGTTTAAATAATTAACCAAAATTTTATTAATACTTTTACTACTGTTGCATTTATCTTTTAAATATTTATACCGTTTATTTTTTTGCATAAAAAACATACCTCCTATTTAAAAGGTATGTTTTAAAATTAATTTAATGAAATTACTTATGAAAATTATTCTCCAAAAAATCTATTAAACGGTCTGCATCTGTTATATCGTTTCTAAATAAAATATCAATAATATCTGCGCCAGAAATAATTGCAATTGGATGATTATCTTCTATAATCTCTTCATATGCTTGTTTAGCGACATAAGATGTGGTAACAAAAACACCAAATTCTCTATATTTAATTCTAGAAATCAATCGAGATGTTTCTTTAACACCTACAGAATTAGAAATACTATAACACTTGGCTTCCAAAGCAAAGGTTGTCTTTAACCCTAATGATAAATTATTTAGGATCTTATACTCTCCTATCCCATCACGACCACCGTCTTTTGTAGATCTAGTATTTTGGCAATTTATAATATTTGTGTCAGATAAAGTTGTTATTAAAATAGCAAATTCTTCAAACAAATATGGGTTATCGTTAAAATAGTCAATGATTATATTTAACATGTTTATTTTATACTTAGTTGTGGGCAATTGTTCTTTTCTATCTCTTATTTGTTTTTCTACATTAACCGTTAGTGGGGTATAAGTTCCAGCAGAAATATACTTTTTCCAAGAAATTGGAGCATATTGGCTTTCATAACCATTGCCATTTTTTAAATCCTCTAACCATCTCAAATCTATTGAAGAAGAAATGGGATTATTTATACTACCACTATCAGTATTTAAAACTGTAAAAATAGCTTTATAATTTTGAAAGCGACCACCTTCTCTTCTTTTGGCCCAAAGTGCTGTAAGCCATTCTCTAGAATCTATCGCTTTATATCCAGGAACTAATAAACCAGAAAATTTTGTATCGCCTGAATCTGTTTTTTCAAAAAGAAAAAATGGTGGAATTTTAATTCTATCGCACAATTTGTCAGACATAGCATAATTAAATGATTCGCGTAAAATAATATTCCCGCCTAAATTCGTATTATGCAATTCTCTTCCAGCTGTCTGATTATCTCCATAATATATATACATTCCAATTTCTTCATCTAATATGTCTTGCCAATAAATATCTTCTTTTGTAGAATATAATACAACATATTTTACATCAAAATTATTTTTCCATTGACCTATTGGCCTAAAACCGCCACTATTTTTTACCTTCATTATTTTTGAAATGACTTCGCAACTTTTATTAATATATGGTTTTTTATTTTCATATATAGCATCAATAATTAATGATGAAACATTTCCGTTAACAATTTCCTCAAAACTATTAATCATTTTTTAACGCCTCATTTATAAATCCACTAATTTCATCTTCTGTTAATGATTTTATATTAGACAAGTCTATATCATATTCTGTTCGATATACTCCCTCAGGTTCTTTCATTTCAAATTTAGGTATAGAACAAACTTTATACATCTTAATATTATCACATGCATAGTTTAATTCAAATTTTTCGGCTTCCTCCTCATCAATTTTGCGAAGCAGCTTTTCGTACTCTACTATTTTATTATAATTATTACTAAATAAAGGTTTTATTTTTTCAAACAGGTCAAAAACTGTCAATCCGTTATCGTCTTTTCGGATCATAACAGATGATAAAAGCACATTATTATTAGTAAATACTTGTTCATGATTAACACGATGAATTCTAGCAGAATTTGATGTGGTCTTTACTTCTAACTTTGTCTGATCACTTAACGAAAAATCATATTTTAAGTAAAAATCATTATGCCAATATGACGAAATATCTGTTTTGAATTTACTAATTAGGTAATAAATAGTAAATAGTTCTCCCCACACCCCTTTTTCATAATCAACATTTTTTGTAGATGCTATTTGAAACAATTCAATCAAATTTCTCATTAAATTTAACATTTCACTATTAGTATCATCCTTTAAATAACACATACATAATCTCACAAATGTTTCAATATTTTCTTTTTCTTTATTACTACAAACAATAACATTAAAATAATCTGTTAATATTTCTTTTTCTAATTTTATTGTAACTTTAATATTTTGAAATAGTTCCAAGTAATTTGTCTTAATTTTAGTAGTTTCTAATTTTTCATGTATCTTTTTTAAGCATATTATATTTTTGTTCTTATCAACACCGAAAAATATTTCATTATCAAATTCTTGGACAAAATATCCATCACCATCATAACTAGTTTTCAGAAAATTAATAATATCGTTAATCATTTCCTAACCTCCCTATAATTCTTTTTGCATTAGTTACGGGAGCATAAAATGCCAACATCGGAACCATAATGTCATTATTATTTTTAGGATGAACTAAATGTATTTGTAATTGTTTTTTATCTAAGCAAATATATCTATCGCCTGGGTAGTATAACGGATCGCTTTCGTATCTATTCTGAGAATGGCCTTGCATAAGATTTGATGTAATCAAATTATTATCATCAAAACTACGTTCTTCACCAGTCTTGTATCTCATTTGCAAAACCGTAACATTTGATTCTATACCATCTTGAATATCTCTATGTTGAACCGCAAGGGGGTACTTATAATTAAAATCTATATTGTCAATATAATATTTTTTTATAATAGCATTTATTTCTGACAAAGGTATGTCACTATATACCCTATGAACCAAATTACCAAATTTTACATCCTCAAAGTTATATTTAAATAACAACCCGTTCCATGCTTCATTTACTTCTTTTAAATAGGCAGTACTAGTATATATGTGTTTTTGTTCAGTCCATATGCCAAACTTAGTTTCTTCAACATTTGGAACTACAGATTTTCTTGTAGGATTTAAATTATTATCCAGTTCAAATAGTCTTGGCATATCTTTTATTCGAATATTATTCTTTTTACAATATTTAATCCATCCCCATATATCATCTTCATGACTTAACAAATTAGAAAAATCATTTTTTATTTGTTTAGTACAGTACACTCTGCATAAATCAAAATATTTTTTTCTATAGCCAAACCATCTAGTTCTTTGTTCAACAACATCTGCATTAGCTCGAGTTTTACTTCTCCTAACAATATAAGTTATTGCCAAATCATTAATTGTTAATCCTCTCTCTATAAGATTACCACCAACAATAATAATGTTTCGTGTTTTATAATAGTCAATATCAGTATTTTTATCACTATTTATAACTAATACACGCGAATCATTTAATTGTTCATTTATATTAGTTAAAATTAAATCAAATTCTGGCATATCATCAACCGTTCTAGAAAGCTCATCATAACCATATTTTAAATATTTCTGTAACTGTTTAAATCCATTTTCCGATGGGTCTTGTTCAGAACTGTTTAGCCAGTTTTCTAAAATCAAATTAACTTTTTTCTCTACTTCTTTGTGGTCAAATTTTTTTTGACTTGGATGAATTAACATAACATGATTTTTGCCATCATTTCTAAATTTTCTTATAATGCTCCCAACAAAGAATACACCTAATGAATTATAAAACGATTCTGGAACCCCGTCACTTTCAAGCATTTCTCTCTCATCCTCGGACAGTTCTATCACATATAAGTCTTGATTGTCTCCATGAAACATAGCACCACCAGTATACTCTTTTCCAGGCTCAACAAGTTGACAGAAATCAGGAGACAAACTATCAATAGTATCTATTAATAGATTTGCTTGCGGCGTCGCTGTAATAGAAACAAAACAAACATGACTTAAGCTTTCTTTTAGTTCTAATAATTCATTATAGATTACAGTTCTTTCGTTATTAGCAACTTTAGCATTTAATGATGCTTGATCTCCTTCATCATCAATTAATAATATTGGCTTATTTTCTAAATTAGAATCAATAATATAAGACTTAACATCTCTGATATGCTTTGGATGTTTTAAAGCTACTATTATTATTTTTCTTCCACTATTGTACATCCTTTTTAATTGATCTGTATTTATAGAATCAAACTTATTTGTTGTACTTAATACTACAACGTCTCTATCATCACGTTTATTATTATCAATATCAAACATTTTCTTAATTCTATCTTCTGTTTGTGATAACAAGTTGTTTTTAGTTCCGCCAAAAACAACAATGATATTATAATTATTATCAAATGCCAATGACATTAAAGAAATAAAATTAGAAGTCTTACCACTTTGAATTTTACCTATCGCTAATCCTGTTTTTCTTCCTCCCTTCGAGTTAGGGTTTGGACAATTGGAAAGAATTTTTGCAGCTGTTAAAATAGTTTCAAATTTTTCATCTTCTGACATATAATTTAAATTATTTTTAATACGTGCTGTTTCTTTGCCATCTAAATATACTTCCCAGTTATCAAAAACATTACTTTCATTATTAAATTCAACAATTCCTTTTCTCATAATTCACCTCATTTTTTTGATAATTTATCAAGTAACTTGTTCATATAAGTTCTAATATCAGAAGGATAAACAGTTCCATCGGGGTTTTTTGATACTTTCTTTGCATTTCTTTCAGCAATAATCATTGCGCAAGCTAACTTATTCATTATTTTTAAAAAGTTAGTATCATTAATGTATGGAACAAAAAAAGCATGACGTATATTTAATGATATTTCTATTTTATTATCTGTAATCTCTTTTGAAGTTATCCAAGCTCCATTTTCATTATCACTATACCATTTAACTACTAAATCATAATCATCAACAGAATATGAATATACTTCTTGTGTTTGCTCCTCTGGGAAATCCAAAATTGGTAAAACTTTTGTATCATGATTATTATCTCCATATTTTACAGGTTCTTCATTAATTTCAAAAACAGCTGATGTTATATTGCTAACGGTTTCCGTCACAATATCACTTTTTTCTTCTTCAGTTATATCTGCCATTTTTTTACTCTCATTTTTTCTGTATTTTTCAGCTTTGCGTCTATAATCATCAGAAACACGTATTAAATTTTCAATCAACAATTCTTCTAAACCATTATTCCAGTCAAAACCATCTTTTGCTTGAGTAACTTCCCAATTGTCTAAATTTATCTCACCAAATAGTCTCTGATAAGTAAATGAATTAGATTTTCCAAATATTTCATCCGGTCTATAATTCTCGCCAGGACCACCAATTATTACTCTACCTCGGCGCATAAGAGTAAAGCCAGCATTACTGGTACTTCCTGGATCCATTAGACCTATCCAACCGTTAACATTATATTTCTTTCCATATGAAGATAAAATATTAAAATTTATCTTTTTCTTCCATTCAACAGTTGTACCATCTTCAAGTTCTTCTACAAGTATACTAGGATCATTATATGTCAAAGATTCCCCATTCCATATAATATCAATTTCACCATTGCGTATATCATTCCTATATATACTTGATAAATGCTCTTTAATTTTTGATAAAGTTTTCTTAACCATTTTTTGATTTAATGATTTAATATAAATCTTCGTATAATGTTCGCTTTTATCAGCATAACTCGTCGAATAATCTATGTTACTAGTTTTGTTCTGCTGTAAATCAAATACATCAATTGTCGCTTGAAATTTTTCATTTTCGCCCAATCGAGTAGTTTCGACGGTCCATAGATTTCCAAACCAACATGCAGCAGTTTTTAATCCCATACCAAATTCATTTCTACCTGCATTATTTTTTGGCGGCTTATCAAGTATTAATGCTCGCTTAAAATCATAAAAATCCATACCAAATGCAGTATCTGTTATTTCTAAGTAATCGTTTTCCAAACTGTAGTTAATATTTATATAAAGTTTTTTAAAGCCTTCCTGCAGTTTCAATTCTTCTTTATGATCATAATAGCTCTGCGTTGAATTATCAACAAATTCCGCAATTGCATACCATGGTTTATAACTCAACCTTTTATAAGTCCCATATACCCCAGTGGATGGAGTAATATCAATTTGATCTATCATATATTGCCCCCATTATAATTATTTAACATTTGTTCAACAATACAAGCAACTATATCAACACATACCGTATTTCCTAATTGCTTATATGATTGTTGATCATCTTTTTTGTTTAAGTTTAAATTATTAAAACCATATAATCGAGATATTTCTAAAGGTGTAATATATCTCTTATATTTTCCTATTATTGGTGTTTGATTAATTGCAACAAACGTTGGAAAACATTTATTATTTTTAACTCTGATACCAGAAGGTCTAAATTGAATAATTCCATCCCATACACTTTGAATAGAAGAACTGGCGTTCCATTCAAATTTTCTATTTGATCTAGAAGTAAATTTTAAAGAATTATATTTTTCCTTCCAATTGTCGATAATTTCGCGGTTTTCATAGTAAAAATTTTTATTTTTTTCTATGAGTTTCTTTTTCCACTCAGGATAACTTGAAGGTATAGGTTTTTCATTCAAATAATAAGACCAAATTGGTGATATAAAATGTCCTCCATTTTTTTCAATAGAAAGTCTTAATTCTTCCCATATATTTATTATATTTATTTTATCATCATCTATATAGTACTTGTCATCAACATTTATATCCAAATATTCATCAATTTTTTTTCCTTCAAAATTATATGTATTTAAATTTCGCCTTTCTGGCCATTCAATATTTATTTTTTCAATTTCATGGTTTGGATCATATATACATACAATAAAAATTCTTTCTCTTAACTGGGGTATACCAAGATAATGTGGACTGATCATATGTGGCTCAACAGTATAGCCAATTTTCCGCAATTTTTTGTATATTGTTTTCCATGTTTTTCCATTGTCATGCGATATAAGATTTCTTACATTTTCTAATATTGCAAATCTTGGATGATACTTTTCCAATATATCAGCAACCTGAAAAAATAGTATACCTTTGTTAGTATCCTTAAATCCTTGTTGGCTTCCAGCTTTTGAAAATGATTGACAAGGAAATCCTGCAAAAAGAACATCAAATTGTCCATTGTTTTCTAGCACTTTTTGCTCTAGAATTTTATGTGTTTCATCTAATTTAATATCATTATAACAATCAATACCATAAGTATTTTTATAGACTTCGGATACTGGAAAATCAAAATCAGATGCAAATATACATTTAGCATCCGGAAAAACTCTTTCTATCCCTTGATGAAATCCGCCAATACCACAAAATAAATCTACATACTTCATAAAATCACCTCTAGTTATTAATGATACTATTATACCATAGTATTTGACAAATTTTGAGCATTTTCATAAAAAAATACTACCAATTTTAAATTTTGATAATTAAATACATATTTAAATAATAAAACTTGATATTCCTTTGTTTATTTCCACTACCTCCCCACCTCCTGCATTTATATGATTTGAAACAACAATTACATCACTACCGTTACCATAAAAACTTTGCACTTTCTTAGGTCTTTCACTTGGTGTTAAAGTAACATCACTTGTCCTTGTCATTTTATTAGGCACACCCATTTCATCTAATCTCTTATGAATATAGTCACTTATCTTTAAATTATAGTCTTTTTCCACTATTCCATTAGCAACAGTTCCACTATCCGTACCACCGTGTCCACTATCTAAAACCACCTTTTTTAAAACTCTTTCATCCATGTATATCACCTAAGATATTTTATGAAATATATAATAATAAGTGATTACTTTAAAAAACTAAAAAGCCAAATAATTTGGTTAAATTATTTTTTGCTTTGATAATATTAAACCAATTATTTTTTTAACAACCAATCAATTATATTTTTATGAATTATTCCATTTTGTGATAAATCAAATTTATCCATTGAAAGAACATATTTTGGATAATTATCTTCAATCTTTTTATAAGCATTAAATTCTCTATCAATTACTGTTTCATCACTTAAAATATAAGTAACTTGAATGTATATTTTTTCATTAAACCTTGTTGCTATAAAATCTATTTCACCATTTTCTAATGTACCAATATTAACATTATATCCTCTAGCAATAAGTTCATTATAAACAATATTTTCTAAATAAGCACCAATTTGCTCTTTCTTACCTTCACTTAAAATATTAGTGAAACCTAAATCAGTTAAATAGTATTTATATTTACCCGTAAGAATTCTTTTACCCCTAACATCATATCTTTCTGCTTTTGAAATAAGGTTTGCACGAGTTATGTAATCAAGATAATTATATAATGTTTCTAGTGATACATTTCTAGAATCACTTTGCATATATTTTTTTAAACTATCAGGTGAAAATACTTGAGATGGAGTAGTTAAAATATAAGTAACTATTCTATTTAATAAATCTATATCTTTAATATTAAATCTTTTTACGATATCTTTTATTATTATTGAATCATAAATATCATTTAAATAAGTTTTTCTTGAAATATCATCTTTTTGCATAAATCTTTGTGGCATTCCACCCCATTTGATATAATCATTAAATGCATCTCCAATATCTCTATTATCTGTAATATTTAATAATTTACAAACTTCATCAAATGTAAATGGAGTTATTTTAAAACTTACATATCTTCCTGCAATATGGGTTGCTAAATCACTAGATAATAAATCACTATTAGAACCAGTTATAAAAATAGATGTGTTCTTTGTTGCTCTTAATGAATTAACAACTTTTTCCCATTTATCAACATTTTGGATTTCATCAAAGAATATATAATATTTTTTATCATCAATTATTCTTTCTTTAACATAATTGTTTAACTTTTTAGGATCAGTATATTCCTCATAATCGTAATCTTCAAAGTTAATATAGATAATATGATTATCATCAACAGTATTTTCTTTTAGCTCATCTATTATTTGTTTTAAAATAACTGATTTTCCAGAACGTCTAATACCAATTAACACTTTAATTAACTCTTGATCATAAAATGGTCTTATTAATTTTAAATA
>UMJX01038823.1_pt1 | contig 10810 bp, 10 predicted proteins | sample 1966131 | NCBI WGS metagenome assembly UMJX01 (sample SAMEA4836162, study PRJEB28245) | human gut metagenome | biome: gut microbiome; material: fecal sample | place: Denmark | collected 2008 | reverse complement strand
GTGTCGGCGGCGGTGACGCAGGTGGCGGGCGCGCTGGCAGAGCGGCTGCCGGGGTTGCTGACAAAGCTGCTGCCCGCTGCCATGCAGCTGCTGAACAGCGTGGTGAGCGCCATCACCGCCAACATCGGGCCAATTACAGCACTGGCTTCCACGCTGGTGCAGAGCCTTGCCAGCCTACTGAGTGAGAACGCGGACGCATTGGCAGACAGCGCTCTGACGCTGATGGACGGGCTGCTGGACGGCATTTTGGACGTACTGCCGGAGCTGCTGAGCGCGGGCATCACTATCGTGGTGAAGCTGGCAGCGGGGCTGATTAAGGGCATCCCGAAGCTGGTGGCGAAACTGCCGGAAATCGTGCAGGCCATTTGGGGCGGGCTGACATCCACCGACTGGGGGCAGGTTGGCAGCGACATCCTGCAAGGTGTGCTGGACGGGCTGGCTGGCATCGGCGAGTTCATCCTCGACCTGCTGGGCATTCCGTCAGACAGCGGACTGGCGAGCGCATGGGCGAGCTTTTCCGGGGGTATCAAGGATGCCATTACGGGCATTCTGGGCGGCATTGGCGGATTCCTGGGCAGTTTGCTCAACCCGCCCGACGAAGGCGAGCAGGGCAGTATCAGCGGGCTATGGAGCAGCTTCGCGGGCACGGTTGGCACTGCGATTCAAGGCGTACTGTCCAGCGTGACGGCATTTTTCAGCACGCTGTTCAACCCGCCAGCAGACGGCGAGCAGGCACAGCAGACGCAGGAATGGGGCAGCTTCGCGGAAACGGTGGTGGATACCATCGGCACAGCGCTGCAAGGCAGTGCGGAGCTTGTCAGCGGCATTTTTACCGGGGGCAAGGCCGCCATCGAAGCATTCCCATGGGAGGATACCGGCACGAAGCTGGGCACGCTGGCGGGCAAGATTGCCGGGTTTGCGCTGGACGGTCTCAGCGGCGTGTTTGACGCTGGCAGCGCTGCCATCGAAGCATTCCCGTGGGAGGATACCGGCACGAAGCTGGGCACGCTGGCGGGCAAGATTGCCGGGTTTGCGCTGGACGGCCTCAGCGGCGTGTTTGACGCTGGCAGCGCTGCCATCACGACATTCCCGTGGACGGATGTCGGCGAAAAGCTGGGCGAAGTTGCGGGCAAGTTGGCGCTGCTTGAGCTGAATGCCATTGGCGGCGTGTTCGACACGGGCAGTGCTGCCATCAAGGCATTCCCGTGGGAAGATACCGGCACGAAGCTGGGCACGCTGGCAGGGCAAGCGACGGCGATTCCGCTGGATGCGCTCAGCGGCGTATTTACGGCGGCGGATTCCGCTATTACCAGCATCGACTGGACCAAGCTGGGCGAGAGCGTCGGCATTCTGGTGAATGGGGTCACAGGCATCCAGCAGGATGCGCTCAGCGGTATTTTTACCGCCACCGAAGCAGCCATCAAGAGCATTAACTGGGCGGAGCTGGGCAATACGGTTGCGGACGGTTTGAGCCGTGCGTGGGGCATTGTATCGGGCATTGGCGACGTGGCGCTGGGGCTGGGTGAATCGGTCGTGGGCGCTGGACAGCAGGGTGTTACAGCGCTGAAAGGCTGGATTGCCAGCTGGAACACCGGCGACGCGGAAAGCGCGGCGGAGGCCGCAGGCAAGCAGATCGTCACGGACTTCAACGCGGGCGTGACCGGCACAAAGGCCGACCTTGTTAAGACAGCGGACGAAGCAGCGCAAGCATTCCTGGACGCAATCAAAACGAAGTTAAGTTTTCAGGCGTTTCAGGGTATTGGGCTGGACGCGATGGGCGGCATCGTGCATGGGTTCACCATGCTGGCGGCAGAGGCCGCCACGATGAGCGGCAACGCAGCGCAGGGGTTATGCGATGCCGTCACGGTGATTCTATCCGTGGATGCGGGAACAAGCACGGGCGGCGATTGGGCGGCAGCCATTGGCGCAGGGGTAAGCGCAAAGCAGGGGCAGCTTGTCAGCGGTGCGCAGGTATTCGCACGGGCGGGCGCAAAGGCTGCGGAAAGCGTGCTGAGCGCGGGCGCAGGCAGGACGACCGGCGCGGAGTATGCCAGCGGCATAGCGCAGGGCATCCAGAGCGGACGAGGCAGCGCCAGCAACGCCGCCAGCACGCTGGCGCGGGCGGTTGCGGCTGTCATCAATGGCATGAGCGGCACCTTTGAGAGCGTGGGACGAAACATTGCCGAAGGCGTGGCGCGAGGCATCGAGCGCGGCAGCAGCCGCATTCGGGCGGCAGCAAAATCGGCGGCACAGACCGCCTATCGCACAGCGTGTGACACGCTGGATATTCGCAGCCCCAGCCGCGTGATGGCGCAGGTGGGACAATTCTATTCGGAGGGCTTCGCGGGCGGCATTACGGACGGCATGGAGCGCGTGAGCCGGGCGGTGCAGCAGCTGAGCGCGGCAGCCATTGGCGAGAGCGCGCAGGGCGTACCGGCGCAGCCGGTGAGCGTCACCGGGCCGGTGATAGACTACGACGCGCTGGCAGAGGCGACGGTGCTGGCGATGCAGCGCGCAGGCGTTGGCGAAGCGGCGCTCTATATCAACGGGCGCAAGATGAGCGACGAACTTGAGCCGGACGTGAGCCGGGCGACCTACAACCGGGCGGGGCGCAGCGCAAAGGGGCGCACCAGCCGGATGGTGCTGGCGTAAGGAGGGCGCGGCATGAAGCTGAACGAAAGCGGATTTACCTTTAACGGGCGGCATTGCCGCCGGGACATGGGGTGCTGGTGGATTGAGAAGGATGGGCACCCAATCAGCCCGGAGGTCCAGCGGAACGAGTACGAAATCGCGGGCGTATCGGGCAGCATCCTGATGGACGGCGCGACGCGGAAGGGGCTGACCTTTTCCGGGACGCTGGTGATGGCGCAGGAGCCAGAGACGCAGACCGAGGCACAGGAGAAGCTGCGGGCGCTGATGGCGTGGCTGGACTGCGGACGGCAGCGGCTCATCATGGACTACGAGCCAGGGCGCTACTATTTGGCGCAGGTGGACAAAAGCACGACGTGGAGCCTGAAAAACTGGTTTGGGGGCGAAACGAGCGTGACCTTCACCGCGCAGCCCTTCGCCTATGCGGTGGCGGCGCAGACCGGCACGACCATCACAGACGGGACGACGGGCGACGTGACGGTGCAGGTGGACACGTTTCACCCTGCGCCGCTGGTGCTGACCATCCAAAACACGGGCAGCGCACCGATTACCGGCATCAACATCATGGGTGAAAAGGTGAAGCTGGACGGGATGAATCTGGCGGCGGGAAAGCAACTGACCATCAGCATGGAAGCGCCCATCGACGCGCAGGACGGCGCGGGGATAAGTTATCTGCCGTATGCGGAGAGCTTCACGCCAATCCTGCTGAATGCTGGCTTGCAGCGCATCCCAATCGCGCTGACCTACGGCAGCGGCAGCGCAGGAGCGAAAATCACCGCCAGCGTGCGCGGAAGGTGGTAAGCTATGGACGAAGTGACAGTCTACGACCAAAGCGGGAAACTGCTGGCGGTGCTGGACAACGCGGATGCGGTGAGCTATGAGCTGAAGCATAACGATTTGTGGACGGGCAGCTTTTCCCTGCCGACGGGCGACCCGAAAAACGTCTACTGTCAGGCGCACAATCTGGTCAGGCTGCCGGACGGGAGACGGGATACGGGCATTTACCGTATCATCGGGATGCCCAGCGCGGAGGAAACGGCGGCGGGCGGAATGCGAGAGTACAGCGTGGAGCATGTGATGGCGACGCTGCTGGACGACGTGCTTTTTGGCTACCATGAAATCGGCGGCGAGGGCATCACGACCAGGCAGGTGATGCAATACATCCTTGACCAGCAGGCGGTGAAGCGCTGGGCGCTGGGCACGGTGGCGTTCAGCAACGAATATCAATACAAATTCGAGAATGTGTCGCTGCTCAGCGCGCTGCTGAGCCTGGGCGAGGTGCTGACAGAGGAATACACATGGGATTTTGACACCAGCGCCACGCCGTGGGTGGTAAGTCTACGGAAGGCGGACGCAAGCGACGGCTGCGGCATCCACTACGCCCGGAATCTGGTGGGCATTGAAAAGACCATGGATGCCAGCGCACTGGTGACGCGGCTGTATCCGTTGGGATACGGCGAGGGCGTGAACCAGCTGAACATCCGCAGCGTCAACGGGGGCGTGCCCTATCTGGACGCGGACACGGCAAGCACATGGGGCATCAAATGCAGCGTATACGCGGACACGCGCATTGAGGCCGCGGCGGTGCTGAAAGCGCGGGCGGCGGCCGTGCTGGAAGGGTATAAAAACCCCTACATCACCTATACCGCGAAGGCGATTGACCTGCACCGCATGACGGGACAGAGCTGGGACAACTACATGCCGGGGAAGCGCGTGCGGGTGATGGACGGCGAGCACGGCATCAGCTTTGCGGCGCGTATTGTGTCCATCAGCAAGAAGAATCTGCGGGGTGATCCGGGCAGCGTGAAAATCACCATCGCCAACGCGGTGCGGGACGTGGCAGACAGCATCAACACTCTGGCCGACCGGGTAGGCATCGGCGAGCTTTACAGCCAAGGGGCAACGCAAATCTTCGCTATCCCCTTTGCGGACAATGCTGACCCGGAGCATCCGGCGAAAATGCGGTTCTATATTCCCAGCGGATTGGTGCGCATCAATCGGATGCAGCTAAGCTGGGAGCTGAGCGCCTTTCGCGCCTATGAGACCGGCGCGGCGGCGGGCGGAAGCACCACGCAGACCAGCTCCAGCGGCGGCGGCAGCACGGCGACCTCCAGCAACAGCGAGGACGTAGCCTGCACCAGCGAATCCGGCGGCGAAACGACGATTTCCCAGCCGATGCGCATTCTTTCCTCTGACGGCGGCGGTTCTGCCACGGCCATCGGCGACTTCTCCAACATTGATGGCGCGGGGCACGCTACTGCGCCGAATACGACAGGGCTGGAAACGGCGGTGGTCGCAGACCACACGCACCAGATGGGGCACACGCACGCGCTGGCGGGGCATATCCATACCATTGGGGAGCACAGCCACACCATGGGGCACACACACAAGATGGGCGATCATAGCCACACAATTCCACATCACCGGCATGACATGGCGAGCCACAAGCACGCCGAGACGAACGCGGGGCAAACGGGCACAGCTTCGCCGAACTACACCGGCTATGCTTCCCCGGTAATGAATGCAGCAGGGAGCACCGTCAGCACCGGCGGGGCATCCAGCAGCAGCACCGGCGGAACCACGCTGACAACGGACTCCAGCGGAGACCTGACGACCGGCGGCTGCCAGCGTTCAGGAGCGGCTGCACCGAACACATTGGCAGCAGGTGGGCATAGCCACACCATTCCGGCACACACCCATAGCTTTCAGCACGCGCACAAAGTGGTCTTTTCCATCAACGTGCCGGGGTTTACGGTGGACATCCCGGCGCACACGCACAACGTCAAGATACCGGGGCACAATCACCGCGTGACCATCCCGGCGCACACACATGAGCTGACGCTGCCGGATCACACCCACGACATCACCTACGGCATTTTCGAGGGGACGACAGCGCGAAGCGTGCGGCTACTGGTGGACGGGGCGGAGGTGCCGAGCGAAGCCATCAGCAAGCGGGAGCTGGACATTTCCGCCTATCTGGAAAAGGATGAGGACGGGAAAATCACACGCAGCGCATGGCACACGGTGGAGCTGGTGCCGGACAAATTGACGCGCATCGAGGCGAATCTTTTCGCGCAAACGTTCATTCAATCCACGGGCGGGGGTGATTACTGATGCAGGAGCGTGCACGGGTGCCTCCCTTGTGAGGCACGAGAACACAACGACCAGATTGGAGGGAAAGCAATGAGCGAAATCACCGAAGCAATGAACATGCTGGAAGACCTGCCGGAAAGCGCGCAGGACGGGCAGCAGGAAGCCGACGAAGCAGCAGCGACGACCTTGCAGGAGGAAGCGGCAGAGACGGCGCAGGAAGCCACGGAAAGCGAAAGCAAGGCTTCGCTTCCCTGCCACCGTTATGCGGTGGAAGCGCTGAGCATGGTGGAGCTGGGGCGACAAGGTGAAGGAAAGGCGCAGCGCATCGAAATCGACGCGAACAGCTGGCTGGCAACGCTGCCGGGCGCACACCTTGAAATTGTAGCGGTGCGGCCCGGCGAGACCGAAAGCTATCTGCCGGAGGGCGTAACGCTGGAAGGCAGCGTGCTGTGCTGGATGCCGACGCGGGACGACACGGCAAAGGACGGCTATGGACGCGGCGAAGTGCGCGCCACGCTGGGCGACAGCTGCTACAAAAGCCCAGTATTCCGCACACGCATCGAAGCTGCGCTGGAGGACACGCCAGCCGTAGCGATGACGCAGGCAGCAGAGACAGAACCTGTAGCAATAATGAAGAAGCACCCAAGCCTACCGATGAGGACAAGGGGGAAATTTATCACGTCGAGGGGTTGGACGTGGTGAAGCTGGGGCGGCAGGGAGAAAACCTGACGCAAGAGGTGCAAATCGACGTAAGCGCGTGGACAAAGGACAACATGGAAGGAGCCACGTTCCTGATTGCGGCGGTGCGCCCTGGCGAAACCGAAAGCTATCTGCCGGAGATCACCCAGAGCGGGAACACCCTGACATGGAAGCCCACAGCGGCGGACACCGCTAAAGGCGGCTACGGCAGGGCGGAGGTGCAAGCCGTCAAGGGCGCGCTGATCCGCAAAAGCCCGGTATTCCGCACACGCATCGAGGCTGCCATTGAAAGCAGCGGCAGCACGCCCACGGAGCCGCCTGCATGGGTGCAGCAGATTCTGGGCAGTGTCAGCGCGGCGCAGGAAGCCGCGCAGACGGCGCAGCAGCAGGCCACGGAGGCAAGCTCTTCCGCACAGGAGGCCGCCGCAAGCGTGAGCGGGCTGCGCGGGTGGAGCCTGACGGAAGAAACGGATGGCACCGTGACCATCGACCATGCGGCAGCGCAAAGCACCGCAGAAACGACCGACTAAGGAGGGACAAGCATGGGATTGAACATTGCAAGCAACGAGAACGCGGAACGGCAGGCACAGGCGCTGGAACTGATTGCAAAGCACCTGATGCAGACGGGCAGTGTGGTAGCGTGGCCGGACGTACAGGAGATCATCCGGCACGGCATGGGCAGCAGCGACTTCCCGGCGGGCAGCCAGCTGGCGGTGAGCTACGGCGAAAAAACGATGCTGCTGGACGTGCTGGGGCATGACATCGACCTTGATCCGCACGGGAGATTCCAGCACTCCACGACCTTCGCGCTGCATACGCTGCTGGACACCAGCCAGTTTGACGCGACGGAAGCGCTGTACTATGCCGCGGACGGGCTGGCGGCTGGAACCTATCATTTCACGCTGCTGGCGGGCTACGACGTGGAGTACGGCGGCGGGGCTACGCTGCAATTCACGCTGGCGCAGGCGGTGCCTGCGGGCGGCGTTATCATGTTCCCGTGGGCCTACCAGCAGCAGGCGCTGGCGACGAAAATCAGCACCTACGCCAGCCGCGAGGCAGCTGCCGTCATCGAGACGGTGAGCGTCAGCGCGGGAAACGACGGCACCGACCTGGGCACGGCGGACGGGCACACGGAGCACATGAACCACGCGCACCGCTTGCGCTACGGCAGCAACCGCTACAAGGAAAGCGCGATCCGGCAGTGGTTGAACAGCGACAAGGCTGGCGGTACGTGGTGGCAGCCGCAGAGCGAGTTTGACCGCGCACCAAGCTACGCAGCGCGTGACGGCTTCTTGAAAAAGCTGGACGAAGGGCTGGTCGCCGCCATTGGCGAGGTGGATAAGACCGTAGCGCTGAACACCGTGACGGATGGCGGCGGCAGTGAGGTGGTGCGCGACCGGGTGTGGCTGCTGAGCCGGGACGAGATGGGCTACGGTCACGAAAACAACATTGCCGAGGGGCAGACCTATCCCTTCTTTGCCGGAGCGACCAACGCCGACCGCATCTACCTGCTGAACGGCGCACCGCGCTGGTACTGGTTGCGCACCCCGAACGCTGGGAACGGCAGCGACGTGCGCAACGTGAACACGGACGGCAGCCTCAGCACCAACTATGCGAACAGCAGCAGTGGCGTGCTGGCGGCTTTTACCATCTATTAAATCAAAATCATCCCGCGCCGGTAGGCGCGCGGGCATGGAGGAGTGAACCCCATGGCAGTGATTGCACCCTTCCGGGAAGCCAATGAGCTGGACGTGCTGACAAAGGCGCGGCAGCTGGCGGAGTACATTTTCACCATTTGCAAGAACGAGAAGCAGTTTCCGCGGCGCGACCGCTGGATGCTGACGGCGGACATCCTGCACGAAGCGGCGCACGTTCTGGCGCATGTACGCCGGGCGAACGCCGTGCGCGTTACAACGGCGGAGGACTACATCCAGCGGCGCAGTGAGCAGGTGGCGGCGCTCAGCAGTCTGGACGCGCTGATGGGCTACGCCGACCTTGCCTATACGGTGCTGCACCTGAGCGGCGACCGTGCGGAATACTGGACGGGGCTGATGGTGGAAGAGATGGCGCTGCTGAAAGGCTGGCGGGATGCGGACTATCGGCGATATGGGCAGCTCCTTCCGAACGCGAAGCCACCGGCGCGGGAAAAGAACGGCGTAAAGCCACGGGCCACACGCTGATTCAGCCTTTCGTTCCGCACTACCTTGCGCACCCCGAACGCTGGGAACGGCAACAACGTGCGCAACGTGAACACGGACGGCAGCCTCAGCAACAACAATGCGAACAACAGCAATGGCGTGCTGGCGGATTGTGTGCCGTTTCCGCGGCTTCACCAAGCCGATCGGGAGCGAGTGCGTTTATAGTAAGCGCGAACTTGCGCCGAAATCAGAACAATGCACACACAAGGAGCGGGCGACCCGCCCGGAGCATCCGGGGAATACAAGGCCGCAAGACTGGACGACGGCGGCGCTGCATCCGCAAGGTGCGAACATGATGCAGCTGGCCCGCCTATGCGCGACAGTGCGGCAAAGAACATGGGAAAACAATTCGATGAAGCCATACAGTTCGGCGTGCTTTACAAGGCGCTGAAGAAGTGCTGCCGTGGCGTGCGCTGGAAGCCCAGCACGGCAGGATACGAGCACTATGCGCTTGCCAACACCTACCGGCTGCGGCAGGAACTGCTGCACGGCAGCTACAAGCTGAGCAGCTACCAGCGTTTCACCATTCGCGAACCCAAGGTGCGGGACATTGTAGCCACGCGGCTGCGCGACCGGCAATTCCAGCGGGCGCTTTGCGACGCGGTGCTTTATCCCAGCATTACGCGGAGCTTTATCTACGACAATGGCGCATGTCAGCGCGGTAAAGGCGTAGACTTCGCCCTTGACCGCATGACGGCGCACCTGCAACAATACTACCGGGAGCAAAAGCGAGCGGCAGAAGCCGTCGACGGGCATCGGCTGGGAAGGTTCTGCGCTGGCGGTTGGGTGCTGGCGTGCGACGTGCGGCATTTCTTCGACAGCACGCCCCACGCAGTTGCCAAGGCGGCTGTGGCGAAGCGCGTATACGACAGCGAGACCGTCCGGCATAACGCCCGGATCATCGACAGCTTTGGCGGCGAGCGCGGCATCGGGCTGGGCAGTCAGGTGAGTCAACTCAACCAACTGGCCGTGCTGGACACGCTTGACCACCGCATCAAGGAAACGCACCGCATCCGGCATTATCTGCGCTACATGGACGACCTTGCGCTGATTCATAGCGACCGGGAGAAGTTAGAGCAGGTGCTGGCTGACATCCGCACGCAGATGGCAGCGCTGGGGCTGGAGCTAAACAGCAAGACGCGCATTTACCCGCTTCGGCAGGGCGTGATGTGGCTGCAATGGCGTTTTGTCCTGACCGACCGCGGGAAGGTTGTGCGAAAGCTGAACGACAAGAAGGTCGGGCAGGAGCGGCGAAAGCTGCGGAAGATGCGCAAGCGCGTCGAAGACGGGCGCATGACCATGGCGCAGGTGCGCGACCACTACCGCTGCTGGAAGGCCAACGCGCAGCGTGGGAACACACGCAACCTGCTGAAGCAGATGGATCGAACCTATACCGACATCATGAAGGAGGAACCACCGTGAACACAATCATTAACCCGAATGACAAAATCAAGGAAGCACGCCGGGAAAAGGCGGCAGAGATTCAGGCTGCGCAGCAGCTGGAAAACATGCGAACGGCACTTGCATCCGCGGTTGAGCTGGGCGACATGGACAGCGCGCAGGATATTGCCAGAAGCATCCGCAACAAGCTGCTGCAAGAGGTGGATGCGCACGGCAGCATTTTCCGCGCCGGTCTGGATGTGCCGGAGGGCGCGACCTTTTCCGCGTGGCTGGGCTTTTTCAAGCAGCTGGGGCAGTATCTGCGCGGCGACTGGGCGAAGTATCGGCAGGCGCTGCTGGACGTGCCGCAGCAGGAGGGCTTCCCGGCAAGCATCGTCTGGCCGGAGATGCCGAAGGATGAAAACGACGAACAGGGGGCGCAGGCATGAATCCGCTGCACCTGATTTGGATACTGCCCAGCACGTTTCTGCTGGGCTATTTCTTTGGCTGCGCGATGGCGGGAGGCGGCAGGACATGAGCCACTTGCAGATCATCGAGCGGCTGTGCCGGATGCTGGACGGGGCGCAGGAGGTCATCCGCAAGCAAGCGGAGCTGCTGGCCATGCACGGCATCGAGACGGACAGCGGCGAACTGGAACGGCAGCGGCGTGAGCTGCTGGCGGACATTGAAAGGAGCACATGACGATGGCAAAGCCGACAGGGGCGCAGGTGGCAGCACAGGCGCTCCAGTATGCGCAGGAGAAGCGCAGCTATCAGGAAATGGACTGTCAA
>UMJX01002679.1_pt1 | contig 10821 bp, 9 predicted proteins | sample 1966131 | NCBI WGS metagenome assembly UMJX01 (sample SAMEA4836162, study PRJEB28245) | human gut metagenome | biome: gut microbiome; material: fecal sample | place: Denmark | collected 2008 | reverse complement strand
TCATTCCCGCCACAAAAGACTGTTTAAAATTCTGCTTAAACGATCGGAAAAAAGTCTGTATAACATACCCATCTCCATAGCGTACCGATCGCAATGAAACAGCATACAATGCTGTAATTGCCGGTCCGATCGTCACAACCGGAATACAGCACAGCAGAAAAATCAGATTCAGTAAAATCAAATCTGCCATCTTATTTAAAAAAGCAATCACCGGATTTTCTTTTGGCATACGCTGCCCCCCTTTACCATGTATAAATGTCTGTTCGTTATAATACTACAAAAGCAGTCCGCATCGCGCAAGCGATTTTTATGCGAACTGCTTTCTTATATTTTGTTGAGGATTGAAAAAAACAAATTTTATAATTTGTTACTTATTTGATACCGCTGATTGCAATGGACTCAATGATCATTCTCTGGAAAATAAAGAACAATGCCATTGTCGGAATCATTGCAATTACGGATGCTGCCATGATCAAAGCATAATCACTCTGAATTGCATAATAGGAATTGAAGGAACGGATAACCACCTGCAATGTCCAGTTCTTTTCGCTTCTCAAGAAAATAGTAGGTGCAAGATAATCATTCCAGATTCCCATAAACCATAACATCAGCTGCGTTGCCAGAGCCCCCTTCATCAATGGCATAAAAATCTGAAGAAACGTACGGAAATATCCACATCCATCCAATTTTGCTGCTTCCATCAGATCATCCGGAATTCCGATCAGGTTCTGTCGAAGGAAAAAGATAATACTGACATTTCCAAAGCATCCCGGAATAATAAGTGGAAGCAGAGTATTGGTCCAGCCCAGTTTGGTAAACATGACATACTGTGGAATCATGACAACCGCAAACGGAATCATAATGGTTGCCAGCAATGCCAGAAACAATGCATTTTTGCCACGAAATCTCATTTTTGCAAATCCGAATGCGGCGAGGGAGGAGGTAAATCCGCCAATAATCAATACCGGAATTGCAACCTTCAGAGAATTAAATATACCGTTTATGAACTGTCCTTTTTTTAATACTTCAGAATATTTTCCTATCAGAATCGGATCCGGAAGAATTGTTAATGTACCGGACAAAATCTGATTTTTTGTCATGAATGATGTCGCAATCATGTAAATTAACGGGAAAACCATTACAACTGCACCAAGAAGAAGTAATACAAAGATAATCCAGTTAAAAATTTTCTCTTTTTTTGATACAAGCCGGGAGCTTGCCAAATCTTTTTTTGAACTCATATGACTCCCTCCTAGTCCATGGTCTTCACCCATCTATCCTGACCCGCGAAATTAAGAGCCGTGATAATGAAGATGATGATTGCAAGAATAACTGCCAGTGCACATCCGTAGCCTAACTGTCCGTTTGAAAATGCTTTATCATACAAATAATAAACAACGGTTGCTGCACTATAGTTTGTTCCACCTTTATTCGTCATAACCTGTACTTCCACGAACACCTGGAAACCGCCAATCAGGCTGGTAATTAAAATATAGAACGTAACCGGCGAGACCAGTGGAACGGTAATATGACGAAATTTCTGCCATCCATTTGCTCCATCAATGGAAGCAGCTTCATAGTAGTTACGCGGAATGTTTTGCAATCCGGCAAGATAAAGAATAATAGAAGTTCCCAATCCTTTCCATACCATGAAGATGATTAAAGCTACTTTTACCCAGAACTCATCTCCCAGCCAGTTTGGACCATGATGTCCGGTCAAAAGTTTGATGATTGAATTAAATAATCCATAATCGTAATTATAAACCCATGCCCACAAAATAGACACGGCAACCAGTGAAGATACTACTGGTACATAATACATTGTCCGAAGCAGCCGGATTCCCGGAATCTTACGGTTCATTCCCATTGCCAGAAGCAGTCCAAGGATCATTCCGATTGGAATACCGATCAAATAAATAATGGTTGTAAGCAGAGATTTCCAGAATTTTTCATCATGAAAAATATTGATGTAATTCTGCAATCCACAGAAATTATCCACCAGAGAATTCATTCCCGTCCACTTGCTCATACTTGCAAACACTGCAAAGCAGATCGGATAAGCCATAAAAAGTAAAAATCCAAGGAAAGGCAGGGCGATGAACAGCCACGCAGTTCTTTCTTCTTTCTTCGCCATTGCCGACATCTTATGTTTCGGTTGTTTTGTTTTTCCGCTCATATGCCCACTCTTTTCCTGCGGACTGCCCCATGACAGGGGCAATCCGTTTTAATCTTAATTATTAGTTGCTGCGTTCTGTAATTCGATCGCGTTGTCCAGTGCTTCCTGCATCTTTGGCGCTACCTGTTTACAATAATCATCTACGGAAACTTCTCCGGTCAGAACATTCGGCATTCCTTCCAGGAAAGTATCCCACCATTCACTGTTGTAAGTGTAGGTTGTTTCCGTAAAGATTCCTTTATATTTGTCACTTCCCTCAATATATCCGAAAATAACATCTACATTGCTTGCATATGGAATTGTTCCATCATTTACTTTGTCTTTAAATGTTGTCTGTGCATAATCCATAATGTTTGGAATCTGTAAAGACTTACCGGATGTCTCGCCGCAAAGTTCTTTCTGTCCGTCCAGATCTGTTGATAAGGACTGTATTAACTCTGCACATAATTCCGGGTTCTTTGCCTGTGAAGAAACTGCAAAGCCAACGGTTCCGAGCCATGCTGTGGACTTTCCGTCTCCGTTTGGTCCTACCGGCCATCCACATAAATCCCAGTTGTATGGGAATGTTGCATCATCCATAAATGCTGCGACATCCCATGTACCACATGCATAAAAACCAACCTGTCCGTCCAGCCATCTCTGATATCCGCCAAGCGCAGTATCCTGTTCTACCGTTGGTGTAACTTTATACTTTAATGTCAGATCTGTATAATACTGGAAAGCATCCTTAAAATTCTGATTTTCATCAATGACTACCTTTGTCTGATCATCATTTAAGAACTGACCGCCATTGCCGTATACATAAGGAGTAAAACCAAATGCATTTGCATTTGCAACACCCCACTGATCAATTTCGCCATCACCGTCTTTATCCTTTGTCAGTTTCTGGCACACATCTGCAAATTCTTCCCATGTGTATGGATTTTCCGGATCCGGATACTCCAGTCCTGCTTCATCAAAAAGATCTTTGTTGTAGGCAAATGCAAAGCAGGATAAATCTTTTGGCAGGCAGTATAACGATCCTGAACCAATATTAGATCCATCATACATATATGCGCTCTTGATCGCCGGCCACAGATTGTCAACCGCAGTAGCATCTACGAGATCATCCAACGGCTGTACATATCCGTTATCTACATAACTTCTGACTGCTTCCGGTCCCACATAGAAAATGTCCGGAAGTTCTCCCGCTGTCATGGCAGCTGTCATCTTTGTTGCGTATTCATCCTGTGTTGTCACTTCAAAGTTTACTGTAGAAATCTCATCTGCATGCTCTTTTGTAAATTTATCAATCAGTTTCTGATAAACAGCTTTTTCGTGATCCTGTGCATAAATAAGAATATTGATCTCATTATCACCGGTTCCTTTCATCTCTGCAACGGAGCTTGCCGAGCTTTCTGTGTCTGATCCCCCATCACTCTTTTCAACTCCGCATCCTGCCACCATCGTTGCGAGCATTGCTGTACAAAGCAATGTTGATATGATTTTTTTCTTCATAGTTTCCTCTCCTTTTTACCACTTTGATCATAATGAAATAAAATATAAGCTCCCCTGTTCATTATTCTGACCATCTGATTCCGACGCGCCTTTGAAAATCATTCGGCAGATTAACTAATATTTTAAAATTTGTCAGGTCTTATTGGTTATATTATATAATTGCCGAATAGGTATGTCAACATGTTTTTTAGATTTTCCTAAAATATTTTATTTAATTGTTATTATTTAGCGTTTTTTAAATTATTTTCGTTTTTATTCCTTTTCTTTCACTCATGCGTTGACGCATTCCGGAAATGATACTATAATTTATAAAACAGAAATGAAACAAATCAAAAGGGGGTAATTTATGCTTCACATCACTTCACTGGATGATGGACTGGACATTTTTAAAGCACTTGGCTCCGATGTTCGGATTGAAATTATAAAACTGTTGATTGAAAACAAAGAAATGAACATGAACGAACTGGCAGCAAAACTGAACATTACGAACGGTGCTCTGACGGGACATATAAAAAAGCTGGAGGCATGCGGAATTGTCAATACGTCCAATGATTCCAGCGGGCACGGAAACCAGAAAATCTGTACTCTGCATCTGGATAAAATTCTCATTGATCTGGACGCACCGGAAGAAGCGCAGAATGTTTACAATGCAGAACTTCAGGTCGGACATTACTGCAATTATGAAGTCTATCCGACCTGTGGGCTGGCTACCGCTTCCCATCTGATCGGTGAAGTGGATGATACGCGCTACTTTGCACATCCTGATCGCTACAATGCAGATATTCTCTGGTTTTCCAAAGGATTTGTGGAATATGAAATTCCAAACTTTATTCCAGGTTCCCAGAAAATCACGCAGATTTTAATCTCTGCCGAGCTCAGTTCCGAAGCCCCGGGAATCAATAACGTCTGGCCATCCGATATCAGTTTTTATTTAAATGATGTCTGCATCGGCACCTGGACATCCCCGGGAGATTTCGGAGATGTCCGCGGTATTTTCACTCCAGACTGGTGGTTTCCGAACTGGAACCAGTATGGATTGTTAAAAATGCTTGTGATCAATAAAAAGGGAACTTTCATAGACGGATTGCAGATTTCAGATGTCACCATCCGGGACTTTAATCTGGACTATCGCAGCAGCATGAAGCTGCGCATGGCAGTCAATGACAATGCAGAACACGTTGGAGGACTCACGATTTTCGGTAAATCTTTCGGTAATTATGGACAGGATATTAAAGTCAGCATTAATTACGCACCAATTGAAGAATAATTTTATTAAAAAAGGCCTTTGCATGTTATTTCTCCATGCAAAAGCCTTTTTAACCAGCATCCATTATACCAGATTTCCGATTCTTTTCGCCCAGAATGCAACACCATCACTGCGCAGTCCGCACAACAGAATTGTTTCACACTTCCGCTGTGCATCCCAGCCACAATAAACCCGCACCTCCTCCGTATAAGGTCCATATGTAATCATGCCCCTGTGATCTGCAGTATACTCCCATTTTCCCTGAACAGAACAGTTCTCATAATATCCATCCGGTGCAAGTTTCATTGGCACAGAACAGGTAATTCCCTGCGGCAGTGCCGGAGCAAGCGTGATCCGCTCATAAAAACCGCATATCTGTTCTTTCGTTACCGGCTTTATCCCGTCTCCTGTATCTGTCTTCGCAAGGGGCTGTGCTGCCACAAACGGCCACCCATCCTCGCTCCAGAAAATTTCACGTATCTGCATCTCAGACGGTTCTTCCTGTTGTGTAAAGTTTTTCCTGCGGATATGACATACAAGATACCACCGTCCGTTTACATCATGTAACACTGAATTATGTCCGGGACCCATATATGCCTGCCCTTCATTCCATTGATATCCACACATGGCGAGTAATCCTGTGCTGTTATCCCCATCCTCATCTGCAATCAGATCCTTTCCGTGGAAATCAATAAATGGTCCACAGATACTCCGGCTTCTTCCCACCCGGATATTGTAATCGGATTTTAAAGATCCGTAGGAAACAAACAGATAATAATAATTATTCTGCGCATTGTATACCATATACGGGCCTTCCATACTGCCGCTCTGCCACTTCGGGCGTCGTGCAATGCATACCCCGATTCCTTCTTCTTCGGCAAAACCTGTAGTCCTGTTCAGTTTTAATACATGGCAGCCACCCCAGAAAGAGCCATAAAGCATATACTGCTCCCCTGTTTTTGCATCCTCGATAATATTTGCATCAATTGCATTGGTAACACTCTGCGGAAATTTTTCTGTTGTTTTAAGCACACACCCTTTGGGTTCGAACGGACCTTCCGGTCGGTCTGCCACTGCCAGAAAAATACAGGACTGGCGCACACCCCAGCTGGAATTGGAGCAGTACAGACGATATTCTTTTCCCACCTTTACGATATCCGGTGCCCAGATATCTTCACTTCCGGTCCATTCCACCGACTCCTGCGGCGGACGTTCCACAACTTTTCCGATTTCCTGCCAGTGCACCAGATCTTTTGATTTCTGGCATATAGCACCTGTACTGTATGTATAATAATTTCCACTAACCTCATCATAAAATATTGCCGGATCGTGTATCATGCGTCTCTCCTTCTTGTTCCCATTTTTCATAGGGACAGTTCTGTTCTTTTACCGCAGCACGAAGCTGCACATAGCATCCGCAGGCACGGCACATATGCTCCCCATACCATGTGCATTTCCCACAACATGCCAGACGCCTTGCGTACGTCACATCTTCTGCCTGTTCTTCCGGCGTAAGCTGTGCAAGGTACCGCAAAAGATATTCCTCCAGACCGCCCCCGTATTGTTTTGCCAGTTCGCATTTTCTGCAATACCGTTCTGATTCTTCCATATGATCCTGTCCATTTTGCATTATTGCAGGCGCAGCTCCACCACACTGCATGGAGGAAGCATGACTTTTATCCCATTTCCACACTTTTTATATGCAGTAAATTCTTCTTCTTTTACAAGTTCCGGAACATCAAACGTATTATGTGCGTGCATCTCTGCCGAGACAACCTTTGCTTCTTTCACTGAATATACGTGTTCATCTCCGGCAAACGCAATCTCTATTTCCTTTTCCTCATCCGCAGAAAGATTGTTTAATGTAACCGTAATGATATGCTCCGCATCCTCGGATACGGATTCCGTCACCTCCGGAACTTTCCATTCTCCTATACCGGTTTCGCCCACTCCTGTCAGTGTACTGTTCAAAAGCGTTGCACCCTGATGGTGCCGGTACATATGGAATACATGATACGTCGGTGTCTTAATCATCTTTGGTCCTTCTGTGAGAATGACAGACTGCAATACATTTACCATCTGTGCAAGATTTGCCATCTTCACGCGATCACAGTGCTTATTAAAGATATTCAGGGTGATCCCTGCAACCAACGCATCCCTTATCGTGTTCTGCTGATATAAAAAGCCCGGATTGGTTCCCGGTTCAACTGTAAACCAACAGCCCCACTCATCCACGATCATTCCGATTTTTTTATCCGGATCGTACTGATCCATAATCTTTCCGTGGCGTTCCACAAGAGTTTCCATATAAAGTGCTTTTTTTAATGTCTTATACCACACTTCTTCATCAAAATCCGTTGCACTTCCCTTGATTTCCCAGCCTTCCGGATGCACATAATAATGCAGGGAAAGCCCATCCATAAATCCATGAAATTCAGGAACGGTGTGATCATGGGTTGTCTCTAATACCTTCCTTGTCCAGTCATAATCATCCACATTTGCTCCGCCACAGATCTTTTGGATCGGTTTCTGCGGATCATAATTGCGCACATAGGTCTGATATCTGCGGTACTCATCTGCATAATACTGCGGTCTCATATTTCCCCCACATCCCCAGTTTTCATTTCCAACACCAAAATAATCAATGGTCCACGGCTCCTCATGTCCATTTTTTTTGCGCAGATCTGCCATCGGGGACACCCCGTTAAATGTCATATATTCAACCCATTCCGACATCTCCTGCACGGTTCCGCTTCCAAGATTTCCGTTAATGTAGGTTTTACATCCAAGCTGACGGCAAAGTTCAAAGAACTCATGCGTTCCGAAACTGTTGTCCTCTACCACACCACCCCAATGGGTATTAATCATTTTCTTCCGGTTCTCTTTCGGTCCGATTCCGTCTTTCCAGTGATACTCGTCCGCAAAACATCCCCCCGGCCAGCGCAATACCGGAATCTTAATCTCTTTGAGTGCTTCCACCACATCTGTACGCATCCCATTAACATTCGGGATTTCAGAGTTTTCACCCACATAGAGTCCTTCATAGATGCATCTGCCCAGATGTTCCGAGAAATGCCCATAGATCTCCGGTGCAATGGTACCTTCTTTTTTATTTTTGTTGATCATTAACTTTGCCATATTTCTTTACTCCTTTTTGATATATTGTACGCCCCAGAGAGTTTCCTCGTTGTCTCCTGCAGCCGAAAAACAAAACACCGGATTTTCCGCTTCATCGGTCATTTCCATTAATACCCCTTTATAAACGACACCGTCCAGTGTAATGGTAATGTAATCTGTGCCTTCCTTTACCTCATATGTACCGCTTTTTTCTCCACCGGTTACTTTTCCATCCGCAAACGTATATGCCTCCGCTTCGCGAATCTTACTGCTGATATCTGTTCCATGGTTTACTACATAAAATGTACCGGATACATCCGATTTTTTGTACCCCTTTTCCGAGAGAGTTTCTCCCATTGTGGCAAATGGTGCTGCAACAAACCACCCATCCTCATTTGTGTACATCTGATGTACACGCGGTTCATGATACTCTGTGCCATCGTCAAACCGCTGATGATATGTAATGTAATATTTCCCGTCATCATCCTGAAATGTGGACTGACCGCCCGGTGCCATATAGGTATAATTTAAACTCGGGAATGTATAATTCCCCATCATTTTTAAACCATAATTGAAATGATCGTCCTGATCTTCCAGTGTATTTCCTGCCACATCCACATATGGTCCCGTTGGCTTTTCACTGCGAAACTGCCGAATCTGATACCCACCATCACTCTGCAGATCTCCATAAGAAACAAACAGATAATAATAGCCGTTTTCTGCGTCATACTGGATATATGGACCCTCAGCAGAGTGATGTCCACCACCAATCAGCCGATATCCATAATACGGATCGGCATCCTTGTCATCCACCGGATAAATCGGGTATCCAGTGGTGGGATCAATCTCCAGCAGAAAGATACCACCTGACCATGAGCCATAATTCATCCACATCCGCCCGTCTGCATCGGTAAAAATCGCCGGATCAATACAGTTTGGCCACTCCTTATTGTTATATCCACTATATTCCAGATATCTGGAAATATCTGCATTTTTTCCGAGTACATCGTACAAATTCGTTTCGCTGATATTGCTTTTTCCATATCCGGAATATAAAATCGTATCCACATAAGTATACGGTCCCTCTATATTGTCTGCAGTTGCAAAACAGAGAGTCGATTTCACATAAGAAGATGTCGTACAGAAATACATGACATATTTCTTCATTGTCTCATTGTAAATTACATTTGACGCCCAGACAGAATACCCATTATCTGTGTTCTTTCCGACAAAATCAAAGGCAGCGTACGGCTCTGTCAGCAAATTGTCAAACAGTGTATTTGCTGCATCAACACCATTTGCAAAATAATTCCATTTACGCAGGTCCTGACACTTTGCCCCTACCATATGACTGCCGAACATATAATATGTATCGCCTTCTCTGAGGATCTGCGGATCGTGACAGGATGCTGCAACCGTAAATCCGCCTTTTTTTATCTCATCTGCTGCGGCCTCCTTCCCAACGGAAGAACCGCCGGAGGCGCAACCGGATGCAAGGCATGCCAGAAGCCCTGCAACGGTCAACACACGAACCATTTTTTTCTTAATCATACGCAAACACCGGCTTTCCGTTTTCATCCCATTGAACCTGCATCAGATGTGCATGACGGTTTGGATTATAGAGAGGATTTCCCTCTATCTCTGTTTCTGTGCGTGCATGGTATACCATGATATCATTTCCATCTTCATCTTTGGTAAAACAATTATGTCCCGGCCCGTAAATTCCTTTTTCATAACTGCTTTGTAATACCGGATGACGCTCCTTTCTCCAATTTAACGGATCCAGCAGATCCGTTCCGCTGGTTGCAGTAAGCATACCGACACAATAGGCAACTCCTGTGTCACTCGCCGAATATGTCAGGTACAGTTTATCCCCGTGATGAATCACTGCCGGTCCCTCATTTACCCAGAATCCCACACGTTCCCAATCATAATCCGGTGTTGTAAGAAGCACCTGCACCGTTGCCAGCTTGCACGGAGACTCCATTTTTGCAATATAAAGATTGGAAATCTGCTTGCCTACTCCAACCTTTTCTGCCCACACGTAGTAATAATCTCCGGCATCCTCAAATACGGTTGCGTCCAGGGAGAATGCTTCAAACGAGAATTCATCCCCATCTGCACGCTGCATTTTGCCTTTTTCCACCCATGCATCTGCCAATGGGTCCTGCCCCTGACATTCCAGCACATATGGACGGATTTTCCAGATATCCTCTTCTTCACCACCGGCAAAATAGATGTACCATTTTCCTTCCAGATAGTGCAGTTCCGGTGCCCAGATATGCTTGCTCATCGGACCACTCTCATGCTTTTTCCAAATGACCACTTCCTCTGCCTGTGGAAGATCTGCCAATTTTTTTGCCCGGCGCAGTACAATGCTGTCATATGCCGGAACCGATGCCGTAAAATAATACCAGCCATCCTTTTCATACACATACGGATCTGCTCTCTGCAGAATCCAAGGTTCATTAAATTTCAGTCTCTTATCCATATGTTTTCTCCACTATATTTTATAATTTTATAAATTATTTTATTTATATTTAAAATTATATAGAGGATGAACATAAAATGCAACTATTTTAGATTTCTTTAAACAATTTTAGTTATGTTGAACAATATTGTGCATTTGTTTTTGTGGAAAAACCTGTATTTGACATTTCTCACTTTATGTAATATTATTTATTAGGCTTCTAATAATTAGAATACTAACAAAGGAGACTTTTTATTTTTATGAAAGAATCACTTCATTATCTTCTGATGTCCGACCATTTCCTGTTTCAGAAGA
>UMJX01020470.1_pt1 | contig 10864 bp, 10 predicted proteins | sample 1966131 | NCBI WGS metagenome assembly UMJX01 (sample SAMEA4836162, study PRJEB28245) | human gut metagenome | biome: gut microbiome; material: fecal sample | place: Denmark | collected 2008 | reverse complement strand
CCGGGTGTTCAACTTATTATTGCAATTCGGGAAAAAGAAAAGGACGAAAGGGCGTGCCGTTGCCCTAAAAGAATCAGTCTATTATAATGAGATACGGAACAAAGTGGTTCCTTTTATAGAATTTATTAGCCGGAGGTGGAAATGGGTTTTTTTGGCCTGATGCATAAAGCATGCTCGCGCGAGCATGTCCTATATCTTTTATATTTGACGCTGTTCCTGATTCCGCTGAATCCATTCCTTTTCTATGCGCCCCTCATCCCGGCCCTCATCCTGTGGCTGGTCAACTGGCGTACATCAAAGGAAGTGTCCTTCCGCGTCCCTCCATACTGGGGAGCAGGAGCCGTCTTTTTAGCGTGTTCGCTTCTGTCCACGGCCGTATCCAAGGACAGCTTCTTCTCGATTTTCAACTGGTTGCTCCAGCCGCTTCTTTATGCGGCCGTCTATCTCATGGTCTTTTCCACGATCCGTACGGTCAGGGAAAAGGAAAAGGCGCTCTATGCCTTCCTGGCAGGTGCTCTCTGTGTAGCCGCTTACGGTTTCTTCCAGTATGCGGATGCCCATGACATGGCAAAGGATCTTACCGCGCAGAGCTGGGTCGATCCGGAGCGTTTCCCGCTTCTCCGCCGCCGCATGTATTCGACGCTGGAGAATCCGAACCTTCTGGGCGCTTACCTTCTGATGATCATCAGTGCGCTTTCCTCTTTCTTCCTCTATGAGAAGAAGGGGAGAAGAAAGTACATTTTCGGAATCGTCCTGCTGGTGCTCCTTACCTGCCTGGCGCTTACCTATTCCAGAGGCGCGTGGGTGGCAGCCGGCGGCATCGTGGCAGGCCTTGCCATTTTCCATGATAAGAGATTCGGTCTTTTATTCCTGCTCGTTCCGATTGGCCTTCTCTTTTATCACGGACAGATTGCCGAACGTTTCCTTTCCCTTTTCAGAGGGGATGACACGTCCGTCGATCTTCGCTTCGCTCTCTGGGAAAGTACGAGAGCCATGATTGAAGAACATCCTCTTCTGGGCATCGGCTGGGGATCGTATTTCCTCGCATACCCGGATTACAATTTCTTTATACAGAATGACAATGTACTGATTTTCCATGCACACAACATGTACCTGAACATGCTGGCCGAAGTAGGGATCCCGGGTGGCCTTGCATTCCTGGCTGCTTTCTTTGCGCAGGGTATCATCGCCTACAGGATTTTCAAAGGGGGAGAGACTGCCTTTGACCGTGCCATGGGCCTAGGCGGCATGCTTGCCGTCATCTTGATTGCCATTATCAGCTTCGGAGACCATGTACTTTTTAGCCGTTCCGTATCATTTTGTTTCTGGAGTCTGGCAAGTTTGTGGGCTTCATGCATAAGTCATGCAAACGAAAAATAGAAATATATGATTATGGTTTTCTGTAAATTTCATTGTTATACAACATGTAAATCATAATTTGTCTAATAGGAATTATTTATATGACCCATAATAGAAATTAAGAAACAGAGAACCTATTTTAGGGGATACAATCTCAGAAAATGTGGTATAATGATAAAGGTGATAAGGTAAATAAAAATGCAGTCAGTATGATGAATTAGATTAGGAAATGGATTTTTTGAAGTAAATGTTTACCGAACATTTTCGATAAAGAGAAGAAAACATTCCCGTCTCGTATAGACTGTGTTTTTTACTGAGGTAAAAAGATCTGCAGCAAAAGCAGGTAAATCAAGCTGTGGACTTTTATATATTATTTTATTTTTGGGAGGATGATAGTAATGATCGACACCAATGATAGTGAATTCCTTAGCAGGATTGAGGACAAGAGCCTTCTCTCCAAGGTCATGCCAGGCGCAGCAGCTGCAGCTATGATCAATGCAGGGGACATCATCGGTATTTCCGGATTTACGCCATGCGGCTATCCGAAAATTACAATGCATGAACTCGCAGAACGCATGAAACAGACCCCGTTCCAGGTAGATATCTGGACAGGCGCTTCCACCGGTTCCCAGATTGATACCGAACTGGTTGCTGTAAACGGCGTCAGAGTTCGTATGCCTTACCAGACAAACGCTAACCTGAGGAAAGCCATCAACAATGGCCAGGTAAGCTACTATGACCTGCATCTGTCTCATGTAGCACAGCAGGTTCGTGCTGGATTCTTCACCAACGTTAAAGGCGAACGCGTAACCGGCCCGGACTTCGCAGTCGTTGAAGCATGCAAGATCGGACCGAACGGCGAAATCTACCCGACAACCGCTATCGGCAACTCTCCGGTATACGTAGACACCGCTAAGAAAGTCATTGTCGAAGTTAACACCACTCAGCCACTCGGCCTCGTAGGCATGGCTGATATTTACATGCGTAAGAACCCGCCGCACTGCGAACCGATTCCGATTCTCCACGCTGGCGACCGTATCGGCACACCGTACATCAAATGCGATCCGTCCAAGATCGTAGCTATCGTTCCATGCGATATGCCAGACGTAACCCGTGCACTGGCTCCGCTCGATGACGACGCTGAAGCAATGGGCAACAACCTTGTAGAATTCCTGACCAACGAAGTTAGACATGGCAGACTTCCGGAAAACCTGCTCCCGCTGCAGTCTGGCGTAGGCAACGTTGCTAACGCAGTTATCCATGGCCTCGTTGAATCCCAGTTCAAGAACCTGTCCGTATACACCGAAGTTATCCAGGACGGCATGTTCGAGCTGATCGACAAAGACAAGATCGACATGATTTCCGGTACTTCCCTGTCTCCATCTCCGGAAGGCCTGAAACGTTTCTACGACAACATCGAAAAATACAACAAGAAGATCGTTCTGCGTCCGCAGGAAATCTCCAACAACGGTGAAGTTGTTCGTCGTATCGGCGTTATCGGCATGAACACGGCTCTTGAAATGGATATTTACGGCCACGTAAACTCCACCCATGTAACAGGCACCAAGCTGATGAACGGTATCGGCGGTTCCGGCGACTTCGCTCGTAACGCATTCCTGTCCTGCTTCTTCTGCCACAGCTCCGCTAAGGGCGGCAAGATCTCCGCAGTTGTTCCGATGTGCTCCCATGTTGACCACACCGAACACGATACCCATGTATTCATCTCTGAACAGGGTGTCGCAGATGTTCGCGGCCTGAGCCCGAAGGAAAGAGCAAAGGTTATCATCAACAACGTTGCTCATCCGTCCTACAGAGATCAGCTCATGGACTACTATGAAAGAGCAGTTGCCGCATGCGGCCACAGCCAGACCCCGCACATTCTTCCGGAAGCTTTCAAATTCCATGAAAGCCTGGCAGAAACCGGCGATATGCACTTCAAGAAATAATTTAGTGCTGTATTAAAATTTTTAATGCTTTACAAATAAACTCAGTACTGTATAATAATCTATGATGATGACTGCCCATTGACAGTGTCATACACATGGGTTTCGCAAGTGTCCTGAAACCGCTGCAAGAAGACTTGAAAAAGCGCTGCAGCGGGGAAGGCGTTGCGGGCCCTGGACCGGAAAGAAGTTCCCTTAGAAAACAGTGAGAAGAGCATAAAGACGCCGCCGCTGATAAATGATGGGAAGTTTTTTCCCAGAAGTTACTTACTTACTTTTTTAGGAGGAAGATGAACTCATGTCTAACGAATCCCTGAAAGCTAAACTTGATGCCTACAATGCAGAATATGCAAAACAGACGGCAAAACATCCGGAAAGAGTTGGTCTTAAACACAAGAACCTGTACACACCTCTCGATCTCGAAGGTTTTGATTATGAAAGAGACCTCGGTTTCCCGGGCGAATATCCATACACCCGTGGCGTACAGCCGACCATGTATCGTGGCCGTCTCTGGACCATGCGTATGTATGCAGGCTTCGCAACCGCTGAAGAATCCAACAAACGTTATCGTTACCTGATTGCTAACGGCGGATCTGGTCTGTCCGTAGCATTCGACCTTCCAACCCAGATCGGTTATGACTCCGATGATAAGATGGCTGAAGGCGAAATTGGTAAAGTAGGCGTTGCTATTGATACCCTGAAAGATATGGAAATCCTGTTCGATCAGATCGACCTGGGCAAAGTTTCCACATCCATGACCATCAACGCACCGGCATCCGTTCTGCTCGCTATGTACATTGCAGTTGCTGAAAAACAGGGCGTTCCTGCTTCCGCACTCCGCGGCACCATTCAGAACGATATTCTGAAGGAATACTCCGCTCGCGGCACCTACATTTTCCCGGTTAAACCATCCATGCGTTTAATCACCAACATTTTCGAATACTGCTCCAAGAACGTTCCGAAGTGGAACACCATCTCCATTTCCGGTTACCACATCCGTGAAGCTGGTTCCACCGCTGCTCAGGAAATCGCATTCACCATCGCTGATGGTATCGCTTACATCGAAGCAGCTCTGAAAGCTGGCATGCACATCGATGAATTCGCTCCACGTCTGTCCTTCTTCTGGAATGCACACAACAACGTACTCGAAGAAGTCGCTAAATTCCGCGCTTCCCGTCGTCTGTGGGCTACAATTCTGAAAGAAAGATTCCACGCTGAAAACGAAAAATCCATGAAACTGCGTTTCCACACCCAGACCGCAGGCTCCATGCTGACAGCTCAGCAGCCAAACAACAACATCGTTCGTGTTGCTCTGCAGACAGCAGCAGCTGTTATGGGCGGAACCCAGTCCCTGCACACCAACTCCCGCGATGAAGCTCTGGCTCTGCCAACCACTGAATCCGTAACCATCGCTCTGCGTACACAGCAGATCGTTGCTTATGAATCCGGCCTGGCTGACGTAGTTGATCCGCTCGGCGGCTCCTACTATGTTGAAGCTATGACCAACGCTATCGAAGCTGAAGCTAAAGAATACATCAGAAAGATCGATGAGATGGGCGGCGCTGTAGAAGCTATTGATAAAGGCTATATCCAGAAGGAAATTCAGGACTCCGCTTATGCTTGGCAGATGGCTGTTGAATCCGGCGAAAAGACAATCGTTGGCGTCAACAAGTTCACAATGGAAGAACCACCGGTTGAAGGCCTGCTGAAGGTTGACTCCTCCGCTGGTGAATTCCAGAAGAACAAACTGGCTAAAGTTAAAGCAGAACGTGATAACGCTAAGGTTCAGGAAGAACTGAAGAAGCTGGAAGTTGCAGCTGCTGATGAAGAAGTAAACCTGATGCCAGTTATTCTCGACTGCGTACGTGTTTATTGCTCCCTCGGCGAAATCTGCGGAGTACTCCGTAAGGTATTCGGCGAATACAAACCGCACAACACACTTTAATTCGATAATCGGAAATAGTTCTGGAGGTAATTAACAATGGCAGATAAACGTATCAGAGTACTCGTAGCTAAACCGGGTCTTGATGGACATGATCGCGGCGCAAAGGTTATTGCCCGTGCACTCCGTGATGCAGGCATGGAAGTTATTTACACAGGTCTTCGCCAGACCGTTGAACAGATCGTCGAAGCAGCTGACGCAGAAGACGTTGATGTAGTAGCACTGTCCCTGCTGTCCGGCGCTCACAACACACTGTTCCCGGAAGTTGTCAAAGCTCTTGAAGCTAAAGGCATGGGCGATGTACTCGTAATCGGCGGCGGCGTAATTCCGGCTGCTGATATCCCAGGTCTGGAAAAAGCAGGCGTAAAGGCTATCTTCACACCTGGCACACCAACCAAAGAAGTTATTGACTTCATCCAGGCAAATGTAAAATAATTAGCTTTTAGACTACCACTTGGCGGTTTATTAGTGTAATTTAGCTGTTAAAGGGCTGGGTGCACTCTCAGCCCTTTACAACTATTTATTTCTCTTGATTTACTCCTCGAAAAGGCGGTGTATCCATGGAATTTTCTATGAAGGATTTTTGGAATGGAAATAGACGCGCCTTAGCGAGAGCAATTACCATCGTTGAAAACGAACGTGATGGTTATGAAGATATCATGAAAGATATCTATCACCATACCGGTCGTGCTCAGGTCATCGGTATCACTGGTGCGCCTGGTGCGGGTAAGAGCACACTGTCTGATGCCCTCATAAAGCAGTTTCGCAAACAGGGTAAAACAGTAGGCATCGTCGCTGTCGATCCTACCAGTCCGTTCTCCGGCGGCGCCATTCTTGGTGACCGTATTCGTATGAACGACCTGACGTTGGATAAGGGTGTTTATATCCGTAGTATGGGTACACGCGGCAGTCTCGGGGGTTTGTCCCGCAAGACCGCAGATGCGGTTAAACTGATGGATGCTTTCGGTCTCGATGTAATTTTCATCGAAACAGTAGGCGTAGGACAGTCCGAAGTCGATATCGTTAAGAATGCGGATACCACACTTGTTGTGCTCGTACCCGGACTTGGCGACGATATTCAGGCAATCAAGGCTGGTATCCTTGAAATCGGTGACGTATTTGTCATCAATAAATGTGATCGCGACGGCGCAGATCGTTTGAATGTTGAGATCGAAATGATGCTCGATCTGGGCGAAGCTCAGAACTGGCGTCCGCCGATCGAAAGAACGATCGCGAATAAAGACCAGGGTGTAGAAGATGTAGTAACAGCTCTGGGTGATCATAGAAAGTATCTCGAAGAATCCGGCTTGCTGGAAGAACGCAGACGCGAACGCGCACGCAGCGAGATGCTCGAAATGATTCACGACCGCATTTCCCGTCATATTGAAGAAAACCTCTCCAAGACGGGTGAATTCAATGGCTACGTGGAAGACGTATTTGAAAGGAAAACTGATCCATTCACTGTCGTCGATTCCATCGTGGGCAAAATATTCAAATAATTTATAAAGGAGGAGTTATTATGGCATTCAAAGTTTTGTGTGTCGATCATGTAGGCGTAGCTGTTAAAGACCTGGCTCTTATTAAACAGCAGATGAAAGACATTCTGGGACTCGATCCATCCCTGCCGGATGAAACCGTTGAAGATCAGCATGTAACAACAAGCTTCTTCAAACCATCCCCGCAGACCGAAGCTTGCGAACTCGAATTCTTGGGTTCCACAACTCCGGATGGCCCGATCGCTCGTTTCATTGAAAAATCCAACGGCGGGAAGAACGGCTTCCAGCATGTTGCTCTTCGTGTTGACGACATCGAAGCATGCCTCGCAGATCTGCAGGCTAAAGAAGTTCCGCTCATCGACAAGAAATGGCGTGTCGGTGCAGGCGGCTGTCATATCGCATTCTTGCATCCAAAGGCTACCGGCCTTCTGCTTGAACTGACAGAACGCCCTGGCGGCCCGTCCTTCAATAAATAAGTTGAATGATGGCAAATGATTCGCCCATTCTGGGCGGATCATCCCCCTTGCGGGGGACCCTAATATTTTTGGAGGTGTAAGAATGGCAACTGTTGAAGAAAGAATTGAACTTCTCCATAAGAACCTCGCTCATGTTGAGGCTATGGGTGGCGAAAAACGTGTTGAAAAACAGCATGCAAAAGGCAAACTGACTGCTCGTGAAAGACTCGCTCTTCTGTTTGATGAAGGCACTTTCGTTGAAGTCAATGCCCTCGTAAAATCCCGCTGCCACAACTTCGGCCAGGAAAAGAAAGATCTCCCGGGCGAAGGCGTTGTAACAGGTTACGGCACTGTTGATGGAAGATTGGTATTTGCATTCGCTCAGGACTTCACCGTTGAAGGCGGCTCCCTTGGTGAAATGCACGCTGCAAAGATCGTTCACGTAAATGAACTGGCTCTCAAAGTCGGTGCACCTTGCGTAGGCCTGAACGATTCCGGCGGAGCTCGTATTCAGGAAGCTGTCGATGCCCTCTCCGGCTACGGCAAGATTTTCTGGTGCAACACCATCGCTTCCGGCGTAATCCCGCAGATTTCTGCAATCATGGGACCGTCCGCAGGCGGCGCTGTTTACTCCCCGGCTCTGACCGACTTCATTTACATGGTTAAGAAAACATCCCAGATGTTCCTGACCGGCCCGGCTGTCGTTGAATCCGTCACTGGCGAAAAGATCACCGCTGAAGCTCTCGGCGGCGCTATGACCCATAACCGTACATCCGGCGTAGCTCAGTTCGCAGCTGAAAACGACGAAGACTGCATTAAACAGATTCGTTACCTGCTCAGCTTCCTCCCGAGCAACAACATGGAAGACGCTCCGATCGTAGAAACCGGAGACGATCCGACCAGAACTGATCCAGCTCTGGACACCATTATGCCGGAAAACTCCAATGCACCGTACAATATGTATGATGTACTGAAATCCATTGTTGATAATGGCGAATACTACGATGTAGCTAAGGAATTCGCAAAGAACATCATCACCTGCTTCGCTCGTATGGACGGACAGACTGTTGGTATCATTGCTAACCAGCCAGCATTCATGGCAGGCTGCCTTGACTACAACGCATCCGATAAAGCAGCTCGCTTCATTCGTTTCTGCGACTGCTTCAACATTCCGGTTCTGAACGTTGTCGACGTTCCTGGCTTCCTGCCTGGCAAACAGCAGGAATATGCTGGCGTAATTCGTCACGGCGCTAAGATGCTGTTCGCATACTGCGAAGCTACAGTTCCGAAGATCACCATGATTCTGCGTAAAGCTTACGGCGGCTCCTACATCGCTATGTGCTCCCGTGAACAGGGCGCTGACCAGGTATTCGCTTGGCCAACCGCTGAAATCGCAGTTATGGGACCTGCAGGCGCAGCTAACATCATCTTCAAGAAAGACCCGAACAAAGAAGAACGCACAAAGGAATATGTCGAGGAATTCGCTACTCCTTACAAAGCTGCAGAACGTGGCTATGTAGATGCAGTAATCGATCCAAGAAATACCCGCCCGACAATCATCAATGCACTGAAGATGCTTGCTTCCAAGCACGAAGTACATCCGGCAAAGAAACACGGAAACATTCCGCTCTAATATTTGCCGCTTAAATCTCTATATTGAAAGGATGGGTACAGATGGATAACAGTACAGTTATGTATATCGCGGTTTTTGCTGCTATCGTTGCAGTAATTGCCCTGATCATGATCTGGCAGGTACGTTCATCTCTCAATCAGTCCGCAGCACCGGCACCAGCTCCTAAAAAGGCAGCAGCTCCAGCAGCAAGAGCAGCAGCTCCTGCAGCAGCTAACAATGGTGCAGTCGTAGCAGCTATCGCTGCTGCTATCGTTGCTATGGGTGGCGGCGAAATCGTCTCCATCCGCCCGGCAGCTAGACCTGGCTGGACTTCCGCAGCTCGCATTGCGGGCGTTTCCGGCAACCAGCAGTTCTAATTGAAAGTTGAAAGTACAATCATTTAGGAGGAAAGACAATGAGAAAATTTACTGTAACAGTTAACGGCCAGGATTACGATGTAGTAGTTAAAGACGGCGGCGCTGCAGCAGCAGCTCCGGCTCCGGCAGCAGCTCCAGCTCCGGCAGCAGCTCCAGCTCCGGCAGCAGCTCCGGCTCCAGCAGCAGCTCCAGCTCCAGCTCCAGCTCCAGCTCCGGCAGCAGCTCCTGCAGGTGCAGGCGAAGCAGTTGAAGCTCCAATGCCTGGTAAAGTCATCCGCATCAACAAACATGTTGGTGACGCAGTAGCAGCAGGCGACGAAGTCCTCGTACTCGAAGCTATGAAGATGGGCAACCCGATCATGGCTCCATGCGATGGCAAGATCACCTCCATGCAGGCTCAGGAAGGCCAGTCCGTACAGGGCGGCGATCCGCTGTTCACTGTTGGCTAATATTAGCTTAATGAACATCGCTTAATCTAAAAGGGCAGTGCTTCGGCACTGCTCTTTTTTTGCGCGCAATTGCGGATTATAGGCTTATAGGACATTTCGTGTTGGTTTTATAGCCGATGAGGCCCGTGTTTACCTGGTTTCATTGACATTTTAATTTGGTTTTTCACGTTTTTGGAGAATGGCATTTTGATGCCAGCCCCTCTTTTGTGACTCATCCCCCTTTTATGAATTGACTGCCATTACCGCGTACTAATGGAGAGGATAAATACTTGATCAGTGCAAGGAGTACTCATCACTTCCGTACCCATTCATTCCGTATCACGGACATCAGGAACGGCAAATTCATGAAAGGCAAATTGGTACTTTATATTTTAGTAGAGATTTGATATAGTTGACCAAGAGAGCATGTAGATTGCATTCCTTTCCTGGTTTTGTGGTGATTCTAAGAATGGAGCATCTTATGCTCTTTTTCTATGTCTCTTATTCGGTTTTCAAGGGGGATTTGGCATTGAAGATGTGGAAAAGCATGGGCAGGAACATCGCAGCAGGATTCGGAGATGATGCAAGTATTCAATCCTTTGGACAAGTATCATGGGAAGTATGTCAGTATATTCCATATTCGGCTCATGATCGTTTTCATGGAATGAATCATTGATATGTGATTTTGCCTTGAAATTAATGCTTTTAAGGGAAGACAAATGGGGAACGAGGCTTCCATCTGTTTTATCCTGACTGCATGTTCTGACAGGCTTTAAATGCAGCCGAGAGCGAATATTTCTTTCAATGACTCCTGGTTCTTATATAAAGGAACAAAAGAAATGAGAAACTGATTTGCCTGTCAGGCTGTTAGAACTTGCCATCAAGGTTTTTTGCCCTTTGACAGCTGATCCGTTGGAATTACCTGAAAAGTGTTTTAGTGCTGCATGTGCTGCGGGCAGAAGGAGATCTGATCCTTATATAGAAGATATCGCACGAAGCAGCTTTAATTTCCCATATATGCTTCCCGAAATATCTTACTCAATATCGTACACACGAATATATGCATTTTGCGCGAAACAGATTGTTTGATAGAATCAGAGAAATACTGAGATATCGGGAATCTTGTATAGATAAGAAGCACGCAGTGTATATAGAATAGGCATATATGGCACTTTTAGGTGATTTTGAGAATCTGTCACATTGACACCTACAATATATAGTGATATGATATCTACAGTTAAATACGGATAAG
>UMJX01020568.1_pt1 | contig 11076 bp, 10 predicted proteins | sample 1966131 | NCBI WGS metagenome assembly UMJX01 (sample SAMEA4836162, study PRJEB28245) | human gut metagenome | biome: gut microbiome; material: fecal sample | place: Denmark | collected 2008 | reverse complement strand
AAATAAAAAAATTCTCAAAAAAAGTGTCCAAAAACTTGACATAGATCCAATATAAAAATGTTACTGGTGCTGGAAAAGATAATGAGAAAATCGTAGGATTAATAGCTGGCTTAATAAACAATGATGAAACAGAAAAATATGATTTTAAAGCTCCAAAACGTGGAAGAATTACAGAACTAATTGTAGATAAAGAATACAGAGGAAAACAAATAGGAAAGCAATTATTAGATGCTATGAAAGAATATTTAAAGTCTATTGAATGTGAAAAAAACTTGTTGTTTTATAATTTTTTGAATTTTAACGAATTTAAGAAGTAGGGGAGAAAAATAGCAATTTTTAGTATAATGATTGATTTTTATATAAATTAAAAATAAAATTTATAAAAATAATTTTTAAAAAAGAAAAATAAGTTTGGAAAAGAAATTCTAATATATAAAATATAATTATAAAAATAAAATAATAAATATAAATTAAGATAAAAAATAATTAATAACAGCCATACATACATAAATATATAATAACGATAGAAGAGAGATAGGAAATTTTCAAAATTATCTCTATGCAGGGTATCAAAATCCGATATGAAACATTGCACAAAATGAAAGTTTTGTGCAAATAGGAGTGGGATAAAAATATAAAGCATATATTTAAGCTCCTATCTCGTAATTATTGATATATCTAGCTTTTGACTATATTATACTTATATTTATAACAAAACTATATGTCTTTTGTATTAAAACCTCTTAAAATCCATTTTAATGCGTTATTATTTTGTACTTATATAATTCTATTTCTAACTTTGTATTATTCTTTTATTATGATCCTATTTTTTAATTATAATTTTTAGTATCTTATATTTTTTCTTATAATCTTATATAAAATTTTTCAAAATCTCGAAAATCCTCATATTTCAATAATTAGCTCGATTTTATAGACAACACAAACTATATGTCTAATTTTTAAAAACGCCTTAAAATCGATTCTCGTGCGTCGCTATTTTAGCCATTTTCAGCTATTTATATAAGTTTCCAGGATTTTATAAAAATCACTAATATAGATCATAATTTCCAAAATAAAATTCTCTTTAAATTACAATTTTCATATTACATATGATTAACTTATTACTAAATTATAAAAACGTCTTAAAGGCGATTTTGAAGCTTCATAAATATAAACTAATATATACGATTATATATAATAATATTTAATAAGTACTAATTGTATCAGTATAAATTAAATAATCTATATAGTATAATAATTATAGTTTAAAACATCTTAAAATGAGTTTTAAGCAATTTTTAATATTAATTAGTAAAATTATAAATTAAAATCAAAAATCTAAATTTAATTAAATTTTAATCAAAAAATTAAATTATTAACAAATGTTCGGTTTTTAAATTTAATTGTTCGTAAATTATAAAAATCAAAATTTTAAAATCTAAAATTCAATTTTTTTTAAATTAAAAATTTTTATCATATTTTTATTTTCCGCAAAAATTTATAAAAAATTTTTCAAATTATTTTTGGTTTCCGCTTCTTGTATAAATTATTTGAATTGTGTTTTTATTTTTTAATCTTAAATTTTGACTATTCAAAAAATGAGCCTACTCCCCTCTCTCCTACTCTTCCGTTTTTTAGTTAAAATTGAATTTTTATCTATTTATAACTAAAAGAGTTGATAGAAAATCTTATCAACCCTTTTAATTATTTTTTATGATAAAATAGCCATTTTCAAATATACTATTTATATGACAATTATTATCAATTAAGTGTTGTATTACAGCTCCTGCTACTGCTGACAATAAAATTTTTGCAGTTTCTGATAAATTATTAATCATAACAATTTGATCTGCTGCCATTTTATTTAGCATAAACTTCTTTCCTTTTAATTCTCCAAAATATTCTGATAAAGCCCATTCAATTTGATATTTTTTATTTTCTACAATTATTTCTATAATTTGTGACATATTGTTATCATTTCTATCTTTCTATATCATCTATTTGATTACTTTGTTCTTGTAATTTATTATAATAATCATACATATTTAACATATACATTTCCATTATAGCATATTTTATATTGTAGCTACGATTCTCTTATTACCATCTGTAAATGGATGATCCTTTATTAGCAAGTATAATAGATTAGCTCCTTTTTCTTGAATAGTAGGGTAAACATCTTGTCCTGCAAATGATTGATATATATTTCCCAATATTCCTTTAAATAAATCTCTACGCTCTTTACCAAATATTTCACTTGTTTTACTATATTTTAAATTATCTATAATATTTCTACAATCGTTGTATGTAATTATATTAGAATCAGAAAATCCTTTTTTATTTTTTATCATATCATGGTCATATTCTTCTAACAAATCTAAAGCTTTATAATACTTTCCAATTACTTTAATTACTTCACGAGCCTCGCCGTTTTCCAATTCATTATCCAATCTGTTAGCTATATCTATTAACTGTACTGTTTTTTCTAGATACTCAAGACGTTTTTGATTTATTGCATAACCTTTTAACATGTAATCCTTTATGACTTTTGTTGCCCATTGTCTAAATAATACACCATTTTTTGATTTAACTCTATATCCAACAGAAATGATAACATCAAGATTATAATAATCTACATGATATGTCTTTCCATCACTAGCAGTTGTTGCAAAATTTGCAACAACTGAATCTCTTTTTAATTCGTTGTCTTCAAATATATTTTTTATATGTCTCGAAATAACAGATTTATCTCTTCCAAACAACTTAGTCATTTGGTCTAATGTTAGCCACACAGTTTCATCTTTCATATTAACTTCCAATTTTACACTTTGATTTTCAAAAATAATAATTTCGTTTTTCTTTTTATCCATGGCAATTAATGTATAAAAAATAAAAAAGTATACATGTTTTAAAAATATGTATACTTTTTTATATGTGTTTCTTATTTATCTGTATAATGTTTATTATTACATTTTTTTATCTTATACAATTAAATACTCTATAATTTGAAATTAAAACTATAATTAAATGCTTATCTCTCTTCTTCTCTAACATTTTTTATATCTAAATCTCTATTGAATCTATTAGAATTATTATCCGCTTCTACATTTGTAATTATACCTATACTTTTATCAAATTTAGTAACTTCTTTTCTAATATCTCTATTATCTTCATTTTCTTTCTTCATAAATATCTTTTTTAAAAATTCTTCATCATTGCTGTTGGCTATTTTTTCAATATTAGTCGAAAAGAAATCATTTAAATTTTGTGTATGATCATCAATTGTAATTGTTCGAAATATTTTTCTCACTCTTTCAGCAGATGTCATAGTACGCTCCATATCAGGGCAATCAACTATATTCTTAGTTAACAATTTTTTCATTTTGCTAAAAATTTTATGTAGTATGTTTCGCGGTTTATATTGCTTAATCTTACTTAACTTAGAATTATCTTTATTATATAGTAAATCTAAAAAATTAATACATGTATCTGTATCTAACACACTAATCATATTCAAACATATTTCTGGTGTATTTAAAGTGTTTACATTTTTAAACAAATTATGATTAATTAGTTTATTAAAATCTTCTGTTAAATTGTCATTAAAACTACTGTCTTTGTTAGGTATATCTGATACTATTTTAAAAACAGGAGTATTATCTTTATCTATATAATTCATATATATGTATTTTCCGTTATTAACTAATTCTATAAATTTATCTTTATCTGTTAAATTTAGTATCTCTTGTCCCTCGTATATAATTCTTTTTAATTTTGACATATTTTCAAAGTCAAAAAATTTTTTATTTAATGTTCCTTGTGGTATATTTAAATTTTTAATATTCTTACACCCTATAAAAATATTATCTCCAATAGTATTAAGATACTTAGATAAAATAGTAACATTTTCTAGATTTTCACAGTCTTCAAATGCGTAAGAACCCATTATTTCAACTTTTTCTGGTATAACTACATTTTTCATTTTTAAGCAATATCCAAATGAATTATCGCCTATATGTTTTAGAGTATTTGGTAATTTTACATCTCGTAATTTATCACATCCAAGAAAAGCCATATTTTGTATTTCTGTTAAACTTTCTGGAAGATACACATATTTTAATTCTCTACAATTGTTAAATGTTTGTTCAGAAATACTAGTTATATTGTTATTAAAAGTAAAACTTTCTAATGATTTACAATATGAAAATGCTTGTTTACCTATTGATTTAACCGTATTAGGTATATGTATAGTTTTTAATTTTTTACAGGCGCTAAAACAGTTATCTTGTAACTCTATAACAGAGTCAGGTATTGTAATATTATCTAATTCTGAACAAGAACGAAAGCATCCTTCTGGTATAGTTGATATACTATTGGAAATAGTACATTTATGTAATTTATTGCAAAAAGCAAAACAATTTTTACTAACTTCAGTTATTGTATCTGGCATATGTACTTCTTCTAAGTTTAAACATGCTCTAAAAGATTCTTCTCCAATTTTCTTTACCGTATATGGAAAATTACATATTTCTTGTATGTCTTGATTTGATGATAATAATCTGTCAGGTATACTAGATATTTCATTTAATATTAGCATTTTTTTGTTTGTATTTATATCTTTTACTATTTCAAAAACATTTTTCTTATTTAATATTCCATTATCATTGTTATATTCACTCATTTTTATCCCCTATATATTTGCAATTAAATAAAACTGACTATAAAAATAATTAGTTTTATTGATGTATATATTGTAACACTTATATTCTTAAAGTCAATATTGACTTTTTATAAATCAATGATAAAATTTAAATAAATATAGATATTTGTATAAACGAGTACTAATATTAATGAAAGGATATGTTACTTATGATAAATACAGAAGGAAACCCAAATTTTTTAAATTCATTTTTAGATTATACCGCTACTATTTTAAATAAATCACCTAATACTATAAAAGAATATAACTATGACTTGAATAACTTCTTAAAATTTATTCTGGTGCATTTTAAAATGACTGATAAAAAGGATTTTAAAGAGATTGATATTCATGATATGAGTGTTTCAACAGTAGAAAAAATTACACTTGAAGATATTCATGCTTATTTATTTTATTTGAAAAACAATTTTAATAGTAAAGCAGCAACTCGTGCTAGGAAAGTTGCTAGTATACGTGTATTTTTTAATTATTTATGTAATAAGTCTGGAATGATAGATAAAAATCCTGCTCAGAATTTAGAAACGCCTAAACAAGATAAGCGTATTCCTAAATATTTATCTTTAGATGATAGTAAAAAATTGTTAGAAGCGGCTACAAATATTGATGATAGAAATAATGAACGTGATTTTGCTATTATTACATTATTTTTAAATTGTGGTATGCGTCTTTCTGAATTAGTTGGAATAAATTTTAAAGATATTAATTTTAATGATTGCAAACTTAGTGTTATAGGTAAAGGTAATAAAGAACGCACAATTTATCTAAATAGGGCTTGTATGAATGCAATTAATAGTTATATAGCAGTTCGCCCTAGAGATGGTGTCAAAAGCGATTCTCGTGATGCGTTGTTTTTAAGTGAACGTAAAGAAAGAATTAGTAATAGAACTGTTCAATATATTGTAAAACAAGAATTACAAAGAGCTGGTCTTGATACTAATAAATACTCTGTACATAAACTTAGACATACTGCTGCTACATTGATGTATCAGTACGGAAATGTAGATATTCGTGCTTTACAGGAATTACTTGGACATGAAAGCATTTCTACTACTGAAATATATACTCATGTTGATAATTCACAAGTACGAAATGCTGTAGAAAGTAATCCATTAGCAAATTTATAATGTACAGTTATATATATATTATATACAAAATGTACAACTTAGTAAAAGACTATATATTAAATTAATAAATTATAAAAAATAAGCATCTTAATAATTTACAATTATTTAGTACAATTCATCATTATTACAATTATAAATAAATTTTAGAAGATGCTTATTTTATTTCAATTTGATATATATTTTTATTTAATTGGTATTTTTATTTCTTGACCAATTTCCAAATTACTTTTTTCTAGTTTATTAGTATGTTTTATATCATATATAATGTTTCTAATATCTTGATTTTTATAATATGAATTATTCCTTTGCTCGGACTCAGCTATCTTCCATAAAGTATCTCCTTGTGTTACATATAAAGTTTTATATTTAGTATCATTATATGAATATGTCACATTTATTATAGATGCTCCTAGCACTAATAGTAGTATTAATAATATGGTATTACTCACTATAAATTTTCTTACATTAACTATTTTTTTCATATAAATATCCTCCTTTTATCCAAACAAGTTTTTGTATATTTTATATTATACAAGAACTTTTGTTTGGTGTCAATATGATATCTATATTTTTTTAATATTTTTTAAGTTCATAAAATAATAGGTTGAATTTGTTCTAATTCTAATGCTTTTTCTAGTGTTTCGACAATGGATTTACTATCAAATACTAATGAATTAGGCTTAGTAATTGGATTGTCTTGTCTGAATGGAACAAAATAATAATGTTTCCTATTTAATAATTTACCTATATTTTCGGCACTTCCAGATAATGCATCATTTGTTGAAATAGCAATAACTAATGGTTTTTGATTACGTAAATGTGATTTAGCAGCCATTACTACAGGAGTATCTGTAACTCCGTTTGCTAGTTTAGCAATTGTATTTCCTGAACATGGTGCTATTATCATTATATCTGTCATTTTTTTAGGACCAATTGGTTCCGCTTCTTGTATAGTATGAATTATATCTTTTTTAGTAATTTCTTTTATTTTATTTATATGTTCTAGAGCAGTTCCGAATTTTGTATCTAAATTATAACTGTTATATGACATTATTGGAATTATTTCTGCTCCTAGGTTTGCAAGATTTTTCATTTGCTCTATTGTTTTAGAAAATGTACAAAATGATCCTGTAAGAGCAAATCCTATTTTAACATTTTTTAGACTCAATTATCTTCCCTCCTTTACAATTCAATTATTATTATATTATGAAATTATGTAAATAAAGGTGTAGAAAATTAAAAGAGTTCTAGTCTTTTATTAAACTAGAACTCTTTGTTATTTTTATTATTGATTAATTTTAATTTGCATATTATATAAAAAATATTTCTTATGAATATTTTGAATTTATTTGATATTTGCTAATTTCATAGTTTCTCTTGCAATAACTAATTCTTCATTAGTAGGAATAACCCATACTTTAATTTTAGAATCTGGTGCAGATATTTCAATTTCTTCACCTTTTGTTTGATTTTTGACTACATCTAATTTTACACCTAAGAACTCTAAATTTTTACAAATTCCAGCTCTTCTGTTTATTTGGTTTTCACCAACACCTGCTGTAAATACTATATTATCAACTCCGCCCATAGATACCATATATTTAGCTATATATTGAGCTATATTTAAATCATATGCTTTTAAAGCTAATTCTGCTTTTTCATTACCTTCAGAAGCGGCTTGTTCAATATCTCTAACATCAGCAGATACTCCTGAAATACCATAAATTCCAGATTCTTTATTTAGTATTTTATCCATTTCCTCTGGAGTAATATTTTCTTTTTTCATTAAAAATGTAACTATAGAAGGGTCTAAATCTCCACTTCTAGCACACATCATAATTCCGCCTAAAGGTGTTAATCCCATACTAGTATCAACTGATTTACCACCTTGTACAGCACATAAACTTGCACCTTGACCTATATGACATACAATAGTTTTTAGATTTTCTATAGGTGTATTTTCTAGCTCAGCAACTCTTTTTGATACATATGAATGTGATGTACCATGGAATCCATATTTACGAACTTTATATTCTCTATAATAATGATATGGAATAGGATATAAAAATCTTTCTTCTGGAATTGTTTTGTGGAATCCATTATCAAATACAGCAACATTTGGTTTATTAGGCATTAAACTTCTGCAAGCTTCAATTCCCATTGCTGCAGCCATATTGTGTACAGGAGCTAAATCAGCAACTTCTTTTATTCCTGCAACAACACTGTCATCAATTAAAATAGGGTCTGCATATTTTTCTGCACCTTGAACTACTCTATGTCCAACTGCACTTATTTCATCTAAATTGCTAAGAACAGCATAAGGAGTTTGAGTTAATTGTTTTATTATGAATTCTAATGCTTCTCTATGTGTAGGTGCACTATTTTCTATAACATATTTTTCTCCATTTACTTTGTGCGTTACAAATGCTTTAGGATCACCAATTCTTTCATAATTTCCTTTAGCAATTACACTTTCATTCTCCATATTTATTAATTGATATTTTAATGAAGAACTACCACAATTTAATACTAATATTTTCATGTTTTTAACTTCCTTTCTTTACAATTTTTTAATATGTCTATACTATCTGAATATATTATGTACAATCCAGAAAAATGGTGGACTAAAACATTTGAAATGTATGTACTATTGGTATATATAACATATTTTTTATTGTAGATGTTTTTATAGGTTTATTTATATCATAAATTATTTAATTTGGCAAACTTTTTGAGAGATGTTTATTTTTTGCAAAAATGTCCAATAATAAGTGTCCCAAATAGGACAAAAATGTCCATTAATAAACGTCCCCAATAAGTCTAGCAATTAGTAATTCTTCATTAGTAGGTACAACATATAACTGAGCAGAAGACTCATCTGATGAAATTTTTCCTTCACAATTTACTATTGTATTATTTTTATTTTCATCTATTTTAATCCCAAAACATTGTAAATAGTCACAAATTTTCTTTCTTTCTTTTGGATCTTTTTCACCAACACCTGCGGTAAATGTTATTATATCAACCCCGCCCATAGATACCATATATTTAGCTATATATTGAGCTACATTGTATGCAAAGTTATCTAATGCCATTATTGCATTTTTATCTCCATCTGCTGCTTCTGATTCTATGTCTCTGAAATCGACAGATACTTCTGATATTCCATATACACCTGATTTTTTATTAAGTATTTCATCCATTTCATCTGGTGTATGATTGCGTAAATTTGCTATGTATGTAACTATAGAAGGGTCTAAATCTCCGCTTCTAGTTCCCATAGGAATTCCTCCGAAGTGGAGTAAATCCCATACTAGTATCAACTGATTTACCACCTTGAATTGCGCATATACTAGCACCTTGACCTAAGTGACAGTTTATTATTTTTAAATCTTCTATTGGTTTATTTACTAATTCAGATACTCTTTTTGATACATATTCATGTGATATTCCGTGAAAACCATATCTACGTATTTTATATTGTTCATAATACTTATATGGTATAGGGTATATATAGCTTTTTTCAGGAATGGTTTTATGAAATCCTGTATCAAATACAGCTACATTTATTTTTCCTGGCATTAAGTTTATACAGGCTTCCATTCCTGATATAGAAGCGGGATTATGTAATGGTGCAAGGTTTACAATTGATTTTAAGCCATTTAAAACTTCTGGAGTAATAATTATAGGGTCTGTGTATTTTTCTCCTCCATGGACCACTCTGTGACCAATAGCATCTATTTCGCTTAATGATGTTATAACACCATATTGTTCACTCAATAATCTTCTTAATACAAATTTTATAGCTTTTTCATGATTTGAAACAGGTCTTTCAAACTTATGTTTGCTGTCTCCAACTTTATGTGTTAAAAAGGAATTACATTGTCCTATCCTTTCAAAATTTCCTTTTGCTAAAACAGTTTCTGTATCCATATCTATTAATTGATATTTTAATGATGAACTACCACTGTTTAATACTAGTATTTTCATATATATAATCCTTTCTTTTTTATTAAATTTAATTGTTTATGTTAATAAAGTGACCAAAATTAAACGTCCCAAATTCCTTCATTTTTTTACTTTTGTGCTTGAACTGCAGTAATAGCAATAACTCCTGCGATATCTTCACTTGAGCATCCTCTTGATAAATCATTTACCGGCTTAGCAATTCCTTGGCATAGTGGACCATATGCTTCAGCTTTTGCCAAACGTTGTACTAATTTATAACCGATATTTCCTGCATCTAAATCTGGGAAAATTAGTGTGTTAGCTTTTCCTGCTACTTGGCTTCCAGGTGCCTTTGAAGCAGCTATTTCTGGTATTATTGCTGCATCTAATTGTAGTTCTCCATCACATATTAAATTTGGAACTTTTTTCTTTAATAATTTAGTTGCTTCAACAACCTTATCTGTTAATGGAGAATGTGCACTTCCATATGTAGAATATGATAACATTGCAACTTTAGGTTGTGCACCTACTAATTGTTCAAAACTTTTTGCTGATGATATAGCTATTTCTGATAAAGCATCTGCATCAGGATATTCATTTAGTCCACTGTCTGAGAATATAAAAATTCCATTTTCTCCATATTCACAATTAGGTACTACCATCACAAAAAATGCTGATACTAATTTAGTTCCAGGAGCTGTTTTTAATATCTGTAGTGCTGGGCGCAAAGTATCTGACGTAGAGTGACATGCACCTGATACTAATCCATCACCATCTCCTTGTTTTACCATCATCATACCAAAATATGTTTCATCTTTCATTATCTCTTGTGCTTTCTCTAGAGTCATTCCTTTTGCTTTTCTTAATTCATAAAACTTTTGAACATATGTTTCGTATTTTTTACTTTCTATAGGATTTATTATAGTTGCATTTGATATATCTAATTTATTAGCATTTGCCATTTCTTGTATATTGGCTGTATTACCTAATATTATAATATTGGCATATTTTTCCTTTAGTGCTATAGTAGCAGCTTGTAATGTACGTATATCATTTCCTTCAGGTAACACTATTGTTTTTATTTGCTGTTTTGCTTTTTCTTTTATATTTTCTATAAATGACATTTAAATTCTTAATCTCCTTTCATTTTTTTCTCATTATATAAGTATTTCTATTTTTTTTCAAGATTTATTTCAAACATTTACAAATGATAACAATTTAACACCATATTTATAACTCTAAATGTAATGCAAATTATTAGATCCATATTTACATCAACCACCC
>UMJX01018235.1_pt1 | contig 11122 bp, 9 predicted proteins | sample 1966131 | NCBI WGS metagenome assembly UMJX01 (sample SAMEA4836162, study PRJEB28245) | human gut metagenome | biome: gut microbiome; material: fecal sample | place: Denmark | collected 2008 | reverse complement strand
CTCCCTTGACCCTTCCGCGCGATTCAGTTGGTGACGACTGCATACAGTGCCCGCGTGTTTATCCGTGAGAAGAATAGAACATCAGCCGCCATTCGACCGCTATCAAAAGTCGAATGGCGGCTTTCATTTGTAAAAACTTCACTTGCCCCTTTCCAAACATCCTAAAACGTGGTATGCTTAAATTGAAGAAATATCCGAAAGGAAGGATTCACTGATGAAACGCTTGCTTCGCGGGCTGTGTGCCCTCTTGCTGATGACCTTGCTCCTGCCAACGGCGCTCGCCGCCAAAGCCACCCCGACGCCCCCGCCGGTCGCGATTTCCACTGAAGCGCCCGTGCAGCCGCCGGAGCAGATTCAGCAGGTGCTGGATATTGCCTATAACGAATGGAAAGAGCTGGACGGCAAGACGCTCAAAAACGTCAATAAGTACACCGAGTGGCGCGGCAAGGGCATCGGCTTCGGCTGGTGCGGCGGCTATATCACCTGGTGCATGATGCAGGCGAACGTCGAGATGGAGGAACTGGAAGCGGTCAAGAAAGCCGCGAAGGAATCCGAAGACGGCGTGTTCGTGCAGGTGGAGGGCGTCCATCACGTTAAGGAGGCCAGCGTCGGCAAGCTGCTGCGCGGCTATCAGCTGATGAACCGCACGACGAATGTGCCGCAGCCGGGCTTCCTGCTGGTGTACGGCTGCTCGTTCAACAAGACGATTCACGTTGCGCTGGTGTACGACGTGAAGGACTTGGGCGACGGCAAATACCGCATCACGACGCTGGAGGGAAATATGGCAAGCCGCGTCAAGATGTACATCCACGACTACGACATGAACGCCGAGGTGAACACGAACAAAAAGACCTCGACAAACCTGTCCGAAGTGCCGGAGGACGAGCGCGAGATTCCGGCGAGTGACTGCGTGGATTACACGGTCGTGACGGCAAAACCGAGCAACTCGACGTCGGGAAAATATGCGTACTATGTGAACTGTTTCCTGATGCCGTATGTACCGGGGGAAGACGCGGAGTAACCGCATTCCCCAAGAAAGTCAGAAAGGAGAGGAATGCCCTTGTCCAGACGGAATGAAAACATTTTTGAGGAAAAATCCCATCTGGGGCGCAAAATCGGCGTGACGCTGCTGGTCGTGCTGCTATTGACGTTTGGCGCGGGTGCGGTGGCGAACTTTGCCATCAGCAATACCGTCAAGACGCTGCGGCAGACCGTCACCATTCCCGATTTGCCCAATTCGCTGGATCAGTGGTCGATTCTTCTGCTGACGGATTTGAACGGGGAGTACCGCGGGCTGAATCAGGCGTCGATTGGCAAAGCGGTCGGCACGCGCGCAGTCTCCTGCGTCATCATGACGGGCAATATGATTGGCGAGAACGGCGACGCGGCGCCGGCGCTGGCGCTCCTGGAGCAGCTTCCGGCGGGGTCGAAGGTGCTGTTCCTGCCCGGCAGCGGCGACCCGTCCCCCTACGCGACGACGGCGCACGCCTCCCTTTCGCCTTATGCGGATTGGGCGCAGGCGCTCATTGACGCGGGCGTGACGATGCTGGATGTGCCCGTGTCATTCACGCGGGAAAAATCCACCATTTGGTTTGTACCGGAGGATTTGTATACGCTCAACATCCCCAGCGCGCGCAAGGCATACCAGAAGCAGCTGGACGGCTTGAATGCCCTGCCGACGCTGACGGCTGATCAGGCGGCGCTCCAGCGGCTGGCGGTCTATCAGCTGGACAGGCTTGACCGCATCGAGGCAGCCATGGCGGAAATGACGGACAAGGACATGCAGGTCTGTGTGAGCGGAATGCCGCTGACGCAGGAGTACATCACCACCGCAAAGCAGAACGCCGACCCGAAAGCCGTCTGCGCGATGAACAATGTGGACTTGATTGTCGCGGGCGGCTACTGCGGCGGGCAGTGGCGCATTCCGGGCATGGGTGCGCTGTATGTGCCGGAACTGGGCTGGTTCCCGGAGGACAGTCAGGTGCAGGGGCTAAATTTCTTTGGAGGAATTTGGCAGTGTGTTAGTCCCGGACTGGGCAAAGGGCTGATTTACCCGTGGTGGATGGGCTTCCGCCTGTTCAACTCGCCCGCGGTGACGACTATCACACTGTCGAAAAACATTTCGTAAAAAAAGAAAAAATGCGGCAGGAATCCTGATAGATTGGGCGAATATCTACTTTATGAATGCGCGCAATGAGCGCAACCAGCACAAAAAAGAGACGGAGGACAAGCAGATGGCGGCAATCCTTTCCATCAACGCGGCTGGGCAATCCGGCAAGAAAATCAACAAGAACATCTACGGCCATTTCTCGGAGCACCTCGGACGCTGCATTTACGGTGGCGTCTATGTGGGCGAAAACTCCGACATCCCCAACGTCAATGGCATGCGCACGGACGTGGTGCAGGCGCTGAAGAAAATCGGCGTGCCGGTGCTGCGCTGGCCGGGCGGCTGCTTTGCGGATGAATACCACTGGGAGGACGGCATCGGCCCGAAAGAAACCCGCAAGCGCATGGTGAACACGAACTGGGGCGGCGTAGTGGAGGACAACTCCTTCGGCACGCACGAGTTCATGGAGCTGTGCCGCCAAATCGGCTGCGAACCCTACGTCAACGCGAACGTCGGCTCTGGCACGGTGCGCGAAATGGCGGAATGGGTGGAGTACATGAATTCCACGGGCGATTCCACCGTTGTGCAGAAGCGCTGGGCGAACGGGCACAAGGAGCCGTTCAACCTCAAATACCTCGGCGTGGGCAATGAAAACTGGGGCTGCGGCGGCAACATGCGCCCGGAATACTATGCCGACGAATACCGCCGCTACCAGACGTTCTGCCGCAACTATGGCGACAATAAGCTCTACCGCATCGCCTGCGGGCCCAGCTCCGGCGACTGGAACTGGACGGACAAGCTGATGGAGCGTGCCGGGCGTTACCTCGACGCCATTACCCTGCACCACTACACCGTGCCGTATGCATGGGACAAGAAAGGCAGCGCAACTGATTTCGATGCGGACGAATACTACCTTACCCTGCGCAATGCCGCCTACATGGACACGCTGATTCGCGGCCATCTGGCGATTATGGACAAGTACGACCACGAGCACCGCGTCGGGCTGATTGTCGACGAATGGGGAACGTGGTTCGACTGCGAACCTGGCACGAATCCGGGCTTCCTCTATCAGCAGAACACCATGCGCGACGCGATGGTAGCGGCGCTGACACTGGATATCTTTAACAGCCACTGCGACCGCGTCGTCATGGCGAATATCGCGCAGATGGTCAACGTCCTGCAGGCGGTTATCCTGACCGACGGCGCGAAGATGATCTGCACGCCGACGTACCACGTCTTCGAACTCTACAAGGCGCATCACGATGCGAACTATCTGCCGTCCGCCATCACCTGCGGCGAGTGCGGCGGCGTGAAGCAGCTGACCGCGACCGCCTCGGAGAAGGAAGGTGTCATCACCCTGACGGCGACGAACACCTCCTGCACCGATGCGCTGGATGTGGTGGTGCACCTCTCCGGCGCGTCTGCAAAGAACGTGATCGCGCGCATCCTGACGGGCGATATGCACGACAAGAACACGTTCGAGGATGCGGAAAAGGTGACGGTGAAGCCGTTCGACGCCGTCCGCGTGACCGAAACGGGACTCACGATGACGCTGCCCGCCTGCTCGGTGGTGGAGGTCACGATTCGTGGCTGATGCGCGAAAGCCCTGCCGCTGCATGCTGCTGGAAAGCGGTCAGGCGGATATGGCGAAGCTCGTGCGGGACTATGTGGATTCGCTCTCGGCGGACGAGAAGACCGACGAAGCGACCTACGCCGCGCGCCTGAACATCTGCCGCACCTGCGACAACCTGCACAGCGGAACATGCGCGCTCTGCGGCTGCTACGTCGAAGCGCGCGCCGCGAAGAAGCGGCAGGGGTGTCCGAAAGTGCCGGAGATGTGGGGCGTGGAGGAAGCGGAATAGCATAGAAAGTCGCCGCCGGGAGGATGCAAAATGTCCTTCCGGCGGCGATTCTATGTGGATGATGTGCATTATGCGCCATACAGCGCATCGTTTTTTGCTAACAGGTACAAGCAGTATTGATTCATGCTAATTCCTTCACTGCGAGAGTGCTCTGCCAAAGAACGGTGCAGCGATTTGGGAATGCGGAGCTTGAATTGACCAGAGTAAGCGGTTGGCAGATTCGGCTCATGGATAACAAGCCCCTCTTCCAATGCTGCCGTCAACCATGCGCGCTTCGCATCCTCTGCGTTCCGAACGACATCCTCCATCGTTTCGCCGCAGGTCAGGCATCCCGGCAAGTCAGGGTAGCTGCCAACAAAGCCGCCTTCATCAGAATCAGGGATGATTTCCAAAGGATAGGGCAAGGCCATATACTGTTCAAGCGTTTTCATGACGATTCGCCTCACTTTCAACAATATTGCGAACCATTCGACATATACTTTCTTAATGGGCTCATGCTTAGGAATGGTGATTGGCTGGCAGCCGGGCTTGCGGAAGGTATAGTGACTACTGCCGCTGCGAGGGGAAAACATTTGGTAGCCGTAGTCTCTAATACTTTACGCAGTTCATCGAATCACAAGTCCTTTGATAAGGACAAGATTCGTTGCAATAGTTTTTCCCACTCCGACATCAAATCATCCCTTCCGCTTTTATTATAGCTGGTGTCATGGGTGGTGTCAAGAAAAAACGCGGTATAATACTATTTCCAGATTCACCTGCGCCATCTGCTTGCGCCTTTTCCCTTCTGGCGTCCGCTCATTCCACTTAGCGTAGCGCTGCTACGCTGCGTTTCATTCACGTTAGCCAGAATGAAAAATTCGCGGCGCATCTTGGCGCATTCTTATCTGGAAATAGTATAACGCAAAATTTCGCCGCCGGAAGGACATTCCCCATCCTCCCGGCGGCATTTTATATATCCAAATTAGTTCGCAATCATCGCCTGCGTTTCCGCCCAGCCCTTTTCCACCGTCTGCTGGTGGCTCATGGCGTAGGGGCCGATCGCCGTTACCTGCGCCTGCGTGCGCGGGAAGTGGATGCACAGATGGCCGGGGAAGTTGTTGTCCGTGATGTGCTGCACCTCGTGCGGCATGGAGTGGGTCGTCGCCATACGAACCGTGCCGTCAGCGAAGATGACCCAGACAGCTTTGGGCGTCCATGTGTTGCCGCCGAATGCCTGCTCCAGCTTCGCCGTGTCTGCCGCGGTCAGCGGTTCGGCTTCGGCGTGCTTGCCGTAGGAGAACATGTGAACCTGCCACGAGATGCCCGTGGAGTAGTCGTAGACCGTTGCGTAGGGGTACTGGCGGCAGGCGCTGCGCACCGTCGAGTACCAGTATTCGTAGACGACGTTCTCCGCGCTGACCTTCGTGGTTGTGCCAATGTCGTTAGAGATGTTCGGGGTGGGGGTTGCGGTGGTGTTCGGGCGCGCGGTGTTCTTGCCAGTGGCGCTGCTGCTGTTGAGCGACGCAATTGTGTTCTTGCCCGCAACGCCGTCCACATACAGGGCGTTCGCCAGCTGGAAGTCACGCAGCGCCTGATACGTCTTGACGCCGAAGATGCCGTCCGCAGAACCCGACGTGAGGTAGCCGAGGTCAATCAGCCGCTGCTGCATTGCCTTGACCGCCGTGCCGTTGTCGCCCCGGTGGAGCGCGGAGGCGCTGGCAATCACCGATGCGGCGGAGGGCGTATTCACAGGCGCAATCGTCGGCGCGGGGGTCGGGGTGGCGGCAGAGGCGGAGTAGAGGGCAATCAGCGTTTTGTTGCCCGCCACGCCGTCGCGGGTGAGTCCATTTCGCTTCTGGAAGTTGTAGACGGCTTCGGCGGTCGCTGTGCCGTAAATGCCGTCTGCCGTGCCGGAGAGGTAGCCGAGGGTAATCAGCCGCTGCTGGAGCGCGCGGACGGCTTCGCCCGTCATGCCGCGGCGGAGGGTGACGCTCACATCCACCGATGCGCCCGCCATGATGCCGTCGCTGCCGATTGCGGTTGCGGAGTAGAGCAGCACCTGCGTGTCATAGCCCGCGACGCCGTCCACCGACAGCCCGTTCATGCGCTGGAAAGCGCGGATAGCCGCTGCGTCGTCCGCCATGCAGACCCCGTCGCGGCGGGAATTGTAGTAGCCCAGCGCCGTCAGCCGCTCCTGCAAACGCAGCACCGCGTCGCCGCTCGTGCCTTGGCGGATGGTAACGACGTTGTCCTTCGTGATGGGCGCGGGGGTCGGAGTCGCTGTCGCCAGCGGGGTGGCCGTTGGCGCGGGGGTAACGATGTAATCCGCCGAAATCGCCAGATAGCTGAACAGCACCTGATAAGTGCTTGCGCCTGCAATGCCATCGGCGCTCAAACCGTTCTTGGCTTGGAACTCCTTCAGCGCGTTCACGCTCGCCGTGCCGAAAATGCTGTCCGCCACGCCGGAGAGATAGCCCAAATCAATCAGCCGCTGCTGCACAAGGCGCGCGTCATTGCCGGTCGAACCCTTGCGGACGGTTGCGGCAGGCGTGGTCAGCGGGGGCAGGTCGGTCGGCGCGGGGGTTGCGGTCACGGTCACTTCCATGGTCGGCAGCGTACCGGGGGCGGCGGCAGCGCTCATCAGCTTTTCCTGCGTCGCCGTGCCGCACGCACCGTCGGCCTTTAAGCCGTTTGCTTTCTGGAATGCCTTGACCGCAGCTTGCGTCGCTACATCGTACACGCCGCTGATTTCGCCGTCATAGTAGCCCAACTGGGTCAGCCGCGTCTGCACGGTAGAGACGAGCACGCCCTGGTCATGCAGGCGGATGGTGATGCCGGAGAGGGCGGGAAGCGTCTTGATGGAAACCTTCGTGCCGGAGGAATTCTTGGGCTGACCATGGAAAATCAGCGCTTGCAGATTCGCGTCCGCAATGCCGTTCATGGGCAGGCTGTTCATCTTCTGCAAGGCGATAACCGCCTGCGTGGTGGTGGTATTGTAAGTGCCGTCGGGCGTGCTGGTCAGGTAGCCCAGTTCCGCCAGCGCCTGCTGGAGCGCCAGCACCTGATTGCCCGTCGAGCCGTTTTGCAGCACTTTGTAGGTGCTGTCTTCTAAAATAGGCGCGCTGGTCGGCACAGCCGTCGGGGCGGCGGTCGGTTCCACCACCGTCAGCAGCTTCAAATACGCCGTCATGCAGTAGCCCGTTTTCTCCTGATACGTCACCTGCGCCCAGTCGCCGCTGACGCCGTGGATGATGACGGTCGCGCCCTTGGGGATGGTGGTCACGCGCGCGCTGGTGGTGGAGCGGGTCGTGCGCAGATTGACGGAGGATTTCGTCGTCGTGTAGTACGGGAAGCCATACGCGACGCTGCCGGATTCGGACGTGTTTGTCGTCACCTGCTCGGCGTACTGCTTGAAGATATAGCCGACTTGCCCGTCATAGGTGACGCAGAGGAAATTGCCGCTTGCGCCCGTGACGGTCAGAATCGTTCCCTTCGGGATACGGGCGATGATGTTGCTCTCCGCCGACGAGGGGCTGCGGCGCAGGTTGGTATCCGCATTCACGGACGCGCTGTAAGGATAGCTTGTCCCCGCCGCCAGCGAGAAGGCGGTCAGGCTGCCCAGCAGACAGCAGAGCGCCAGCAGGCAGCACAGGAATCGGCGTGTGGTAGATTTGGTCATGAGCCCGTTCCTCCTGAAAGTAAGACTATTTCCGGCATGTATTTCGGTTGCAAATTGCGTTTGTCCATCAAAAAAGCCGGGGCAGAACTCCCCAGCTTCATTGTACCGATTTGGGCGGAAAATGTCAATCGTTCGCGCATCCTTTTGCGTGATGATTGGGTGAATTTACAATTATGCTTTTGAAATGTGTGGAAGGGATGACGATGCCGAAGGGGTCAAGGTGACGATTGGAAAGCCCCCCTTGGCGCGTCCGCAGAGGCGAAATCCCTGAAACAAATATATCCATGCGTGTGAGAAACAGACATATGGAATGCAGACTGGATTCGGGAAAGGGCATCCCTTCCCCCTTCTGCCAGCGCCGCTGTATCCTTCCGTATCGTTCACACCGCCGTCAGCGCCGACCAGTCAATGGAGCGTGAGTGGAGGAAAGGCATCAGGCATCGCCGCCGCCCAGATACCGCTTGAGGACAGCAGCCAGCGTCGCCAGCTCCAGCGGCTTGGCGATGTACTCATTCATGCCGACCGTCTTGGCGGCCTGCACATCCTCGGCAAAGGCGTTGGCGGTCATGGCGACAATCGGCACACGCTTGCAGTAATCGCGCGCGCTGCTGCGGATGGCGCGGGTCGCGTCGTAGCCGTCCCATGCGCAATCGACCGTCAGCGCGCTCATTCTCAGCAGCTCCGCGGCAATCTCGGCATTGAGCGGATTGTCCTCTACCAGCAGCACACGCCGCCCGGGCTTCCAGCCGCGCGCTTCCCCGTGGCGAGAACAGACATTGCGCCGCTGGAAAAATCAAAAACTTGCCCAACACCCCTTGACAGCGGGGCAAAGTTATGGTATACTATCTTCTGTCGCCGGATGAAACGTCTGGTGCATGTGGTCTGTTGGCTCAGTTGGTAGAGCACATCGTTCACATCGATGGGGTCACTGGTTCGAGTCCAGTACAGACCACGCAATCCTCGATCTGCAAAGGTCGGGGATTTTTTCATATCGCTGCAGAAAAGGAAGGTGTCAAGCATGACCCAGTTTATCCCCCGCCCCAAGCTCAGCAAGAAAGCCCGCAAAGAACTGGACACCCAGAAGCGCACGACATGGGCGTTTTCCCCGGTGACGAAGAAAGTCGAGAGCAAGAAAATCTACAACCGCAAGAAAGCCGCTCATGTGTGGAAGGATGATTCCAGCATGAGCGGTTTTTGCTGCACTGGGGATGGTACCGCGGCGAACGCCGCCCGTGGCAGCATTTGAATCATGTAATAGGCTTGCAGGATTTTTTTGTTTGAAAGGGAACAACGCCAAGCTGTTCTGGAAATCATTCTGGAGATGCGGCTCAGAGGAATAGACTTCTCAGCAGTCATCCCGGAAACGAGGGAATAACGTCGAGTGCGACGATAGCAGTTTCCCCAAAATCCGGTCGATAGCCGTCAGTAGCAAAAATACATTCATCCCCTCTTGACAGCGCAATGGAATCGTGATAGAATGCAGTCGTTGGTGAAAACCAACCTTTTTCCGGTGGTTATGACGGAGAGGTTCCACCTGTTCCCATCCCGAACACAGAAGTTAAGCTCTCCAGTGCTGAAAGTACTTGGCTGGACACGGCCCGGGAGGATAAGTCGCTGCCGGATTCCATAATCCTCAGTAGCTCAATGGCAGAGCACTCGGCTGTTAACCGAGTTGTTGTAGGTTCGAGCCCTACCTGGGGAGCGCTTGCCGATTCCGCATGGAGTCGGCTTTTTTTGTAATATCATAAGGAGGCAAAGCATGAAGCGCAAAGGAATGCGCCGGCGCCGCAAATTGGTGCTGCTGGCAGTTTTGCTGATAATGGTGGGCATAGCGGTATGGCGGATTTGGCAAACGCCGCGCTCGGTGGTGCTGCACCGGCAGGATGCGTGGCTGTCCTCCGCCGAGCCGGAAATGGTGGACACGCTGCCCGACAATACCTTCACGGCGGAGCTGTCGGAGGAAATCGACGGCCGCCTTTTGTACATCCGCGATTATTCCGCATCGGGGCATTACCAGATTGTATGGGAGGATGTATCAGCGGAGGCGGCGGAAGCGTACTTGACTGCCCTGCTGGACAAGGGCTTCACGCGCCTGATGGGGACGGCGGAGGATATCGCCAGCGGCGTTTTGCTTGCGCGCGGTGACTTGACGCTGAGTATCTCCCTGTCCGGCGGGACGCTGAACATGCTGATGACGCGCGCTGAAGAACCTACGCCGACACCGCTGCCATAGTGGCTTGCAGATTGGTAATCCCCGCGAAAGGTGCTTCCATGCCGCGAAAAGATGTGCTATAATGGAGGCACATATGATTTTCGGAGGTCGCTTATGGCGAAGGAAAAGACCCTGTTTGCCTGCACCGCGTGCGGGTATGAAACATCCCGCTGGGTGGGGCGCTGTCCGGGGTGCGGCGCGTGGAACACGATGGTGGAGTCCGCGCCTATTGTGACGGGTGCGCCCGCGAAAGCCCCGAAACAGCGGCCGGGCACAGGCGCTTCAGCCATGCTCCTCCGCGAAATCCCGGAAGATGTGGCGGTTCGCTCGTCCACGGGCATCAGCGAGCTTGACCGCGTGTTAGGCGGCGGCATTGTCGAGGGGGCGCTGATGCTCATCGGCGGCGATCCCGGCATTGGCAAATCCACGCTGCTGCTGCAGGTGTGTGCGAATTTGTGCAAAACGGGCAAGCGCGTGCTGTATGTCAGCGGTGAGGAATCCGCCAAGCAGCTGAAACTCCGCGCGAACCGCCTCGGCATCACGTCGGAGACGCTTTATGTGCTGGCGGAAAACGCGCTGGACAATGTGGAAGAAAAACTGCGCGGCTTATCGCCGGACGTCGCCGTCATTGACTCCATTCAGACAATGTATCGCCCTGATATGGCGTCCGCGCCGGGTTCAGTCAGTCAGATTCGCGAATGCACGAGCCAAATCATGCGCCTGTGCAAGGAGAGCGGCACGGCGATTTTTCTTGTCGGGCATGTGACGAAGGACGGCGCGATTGCCGGGCCTCGAATGCTGGAACACATGGTGGACGTCGTGCTGTACTTCGAGGGCGACCGTCAGCAGGAATATCGGCTGCTGCGCGCGGTCAAAAACCGCTTCGGGTCGGTCAATGAGCTGGGCGTTTTCCAAATGACGGAAGCCGGAATGCAGATTGTGCCGAACCCATCGGAGCAGCTGCTGAGCCACCGCGCGAAGGGCGCAAGCGGCTCGGTCGTGTTCTGCGGACTGGAAGGTTCGCGCCCGCTGCTGTGCGACGTGCAGGCACTGGCAAGCACCTCCTACTTCGGCACGCCGCGGCGGACGGTCGGCGGTGCGGATACCGGGCGCGTGGCGCTGCTGCTGGCGGTGCTGGAGAAGCGTGCGAATCAGAAAACATATAATCAGGATGTGTATATCAACGTCGCGGGCGGGTTGGAACTGTCCGAGCCGGCGGCGGATTTGGCGCTGTGTATGGCGGTCGTGTCGTCGCTGAAGGATGCCGCGATTGGCGCGGAAGT
>UMJX01018296.1_pt1 | contig 11130 bp, 2 predicted proteins | sample 1966131 | NCBI WGS metagenome assembly UMJX01 (sample SAMEA4836162, study PRJEB28245) | human gut metagenome | biome: gut microbiome; material: fecal sample | place: Denmark | collected 2008 | reverse complement strand
GCTGACTTTATGTCAGCTTTCTTGGCGTTATTTTACAAAATTTACTAAAAACCACACAAAACCAAATCCTGCAAATCCCTAAGAAAAACTCCCAAAACTCACGCTAATATTACAAATTGTTACAAAAAAGATATATAACTGTCAAATAAGCGAAAACGCGAAAATCCGTAGATAATATTAATAAATGTAAAAAAATGGTGTATTGAAATAAAAAACGAAAGATACTAAAATCTATTTATCAATAAAAATGAAAAAGGAGAAAAAAGTATGAAAGCGTTTTTAGAAAAAAGTAAAATTAAAATTATCATGGTTACAGTAATAATAGCAACTATGATTATGCCGTTTTTTATGCCAATAGTATTAGCTGATAACACAGAAGAGAATTCAAACGACAACTATGTACAATTTACAGCTAACTGGGCAAATGGAACAAAACAAAATAATTTGGAAAGTGAGAAAGCAGGAACTATACAATTTGACTTGAAATTATCTGGTGTAAGCACAGGGTTTCAAAACTTGAAAATATTTGCAACAGAAGAATCAAGTTCATCTTTGCCAAGTTCTACCATTAAATTTAATAATACAGATTATGCCGATAATTCTAATGGAAGAATATTGGTATTTGATTCAACAATGAACTCAGGTTTAGATATACATAGTGATTTAACAGTAGTATTTGCTAAAACTAAAGATTTATCTGAATATGATAAAGTAACAAAACTTACATTAGTAGGTGAATATCAAGACCCTGTTACAAAAGAAAATAAAGTAATAAATGAAACAATTGAATTAAATGCACATGTAACACCTGTTGAAGGAGACCCTTTTAATGTCAATACAACTTATAATGATAAAACTTACTATAATAAAGAAAATATAGATAATTTTTGGCAAACAGAATGGGCAACAACAGAATTTGGTGGAGATATATATTTAACTGTTAATGCTAAAAACGCTAGTTATTTAGAATATACTATTAATATAGAAAAAAATATTGATAATCTTATGGATTATCCCCAAAACTTTACTATAGACACAAAAGAATTAGAAGATTTTGGATTTAATGTAACAATTACAAAAGAAGATGAAACTTTTGGTAATAGAACATATAAAGAACATAAAATAAAAGTAAAATTACAATATGGTACTTTAAATAATGAATATAAAGAAAATGAAGTATATAATATAAAGCAAACTTTTAAAATTCCTGTAAAATATAAAGTTAAAGAAAATATTATAGATAAATGGTTTGGTGGAATTCTAGAATTTACTTATAATATATCTGGAAAAGCACAAGGCTATACTGTTATAAATAGTAAAAATGGAAAATCTGCTAATGATATGGAAACATACAATTATACAGGACCTAATAGAGCAATTCATGCTGAAGTAGGAAAATTCGAATACTTATTTTCTGTAGATGTTCAACATACTTTACAAGATAAAACTAGAACAGATTTCAAAAGAGAAGTAGAAAATGGAGAAATTGAATTAAACTCTAAATTTGCTATAGATGTAATAGATCGTAGATTATCTGAAGATAGACAAGATATTATAGCTAAAATATTAAGTGAATCTACTGCAGATGGTAAAAAAGCTATATATGTAGAATATACAGATGCAACTGGAGGAAGTAAAAGAGCTTTTATAGATGATATATGTTATGTAAAAAATATTAATAATATATCAAGCGCTTCTTGTAAATTAGTTCTAAATAATGAAACAGTAATACAAGAAAATGTTACAAATACTGGTGATATAAGTGAACAAAAAATAGCTGCTAATAATTATTATTTAAATTTTGGAAAATTAGATGATAGTAAAACAAGTGAGAAATTTAATGTAGCAATAGATTATGTATTATCTGTTGATGATTTGGCAACAAAAATAGGTGCAGATAATATAGATAGAATAACACGTTTTTGTGTTATTGAAGATGCATTTCTACAAGGGGCAGAAACAGTAAGATTAGAACGTATTGATAATATTTCAAATATAATTGAAAAAGTATATAAGAAAAATGAAGATGATATAAAATATTTAGAAGAACATAGACATAATTCAATATTTGTTGTATCTACAGGAGAAGTAATAACATTAACAGATGAAGAAATAGCACAAATAAATGAAACATATGCTAGTAAAGAAGCAATTCTTTCAAAAAATTCTGATGGTACAAATACGGATAAACATATACTTAATAGTGAATTAGAAGCTTTAGATAATACAACAATATTAAAAAATATTAATGGTAATGATACAATTTTATATTCAATAGGAAAAGGTGGATATTCATTGCAATATGGATACGCAGATGAAAGTTTTAGTTTTGATGATATTGGAGAGAAAACTGTATGTCATATCTCTGATATAGAAACTTCACATGCAGATAGTGATAAAGTATTTCCTATAAGAAGAATATATTCAAATACAGACCCACAAAAACATGGATATAGTTCACAAAAAGTTATTGACAGTTTAGATGGAATAATTAAAACTTTTGTGGCAACATATGGATATGGTGATGCAATTCCAGCTTATGATTACTGTACTATAACAGGAGAAGAAAATGAGGCATTATCTTATTTAGAAGTAATATTACCTGATGATTATGATGCAAAAATTAGTGAATTAGGAAGAAAATATTATGGAAAAACATTTACATTAAAAATGTACAAAAATGGTAAAGTAATTAAATATGCTAATAAAACTGTAGAAAATAAAAATCCAAAAATATATGTAGAATTACCAAGTGATTTTGAATATGATATTAAAGATGTAACTATATCTAGTTCAAATGGAAAAGTGTATATTCCAAATACATATGAGCAAACAGAAAATATGGATGGAAAAACATATGATTCAGGATGGTATGTTACTACAAATAGTGAAGGAATAAATTATTTAGTAATAAATTGTGTTGGCGAATATGATAGTGCATCTGATGGAGAAGTAACAATAACAGTTAAACATAATAGAAGGTTAATAAAATCAAATGCATCAGGATACCAATGTATAAAAGCATATATGATTACTGATAATGAAAACTATGTAAATCCAGTTAATAATAGTTTTGATTTTAATAAAGATACAAATGTTCCTAGTACAGTATTTTTAGGAAGTGATAGTTTTGATGTTATTTCTTCTAATAATGTTGAGGTTAGTACAGGAATGTATCAACAAGGAGATAAGCAAGAAGAAATAATACCTTCGGGAGAAAGTACTGATGGAACATTAGCACGTAATTCAAGTAAAACAAATCCTAAAATATATAGCTCAAATAGTACAATAAGATATTTTTCAAGAATTAAAAACAATACAAACACAATAGTAACAAACATCAACATGATAGCAAGACTACCAATTTCAGGTAACAAATCAATACTAGGTTCAACATATGACCTATTAGAAGATGACTACAAGTTACCAGATGAATTCTGGAATGCACACACACAAGTAGGAGGATTAACAAAAGACAATACAATACCAGAAATAAGTTTAACAAACCTACAAAATATAAAAGTGTTTTTACAAAATAACAGAGGAATCAAAACCGAACTTCCATCATCAAACTACACCCTAGCCTACAGCACAGACGCCAATGCAGACATGGATTCAGCATACACAACATACGAGCCAGGTGTAACAGACCTAACAGAAGCAAAAACATTACAACTAAAACTAAATGACAACTACAAATTACCAGCTAAAAGCAGTATCATTCTAGAATACGAAATGACAATGCCAGACGCAAACGGTATGGTTGGAGAAATAACAGCAGTAAGTTACAAAAAATTAGGTGATACAGAACCAACACAACTAGAGCCAATTGCAGCATATGTAATGCAAGGAAATGAATTAGGAAGTATAGCATTAACAAAAATATTCCAAGGTTATGAACCAGGTACTGCACCAGAAGGAATCAGTTTAGAAGGAATAAAATTCCAATTCTTCAAAGAAGATGGAACACCATTAGTAACAACACAAACAACAGCAGAAGGAATAGCAGAAACAGATAGCACAGGTAAAATAACATTAACACAAGTTCCAGATGGAACATACACAGTTAAAGAAATAAGTACATTTGATAATTACGATAAAATAGGATATAGCACAATAACTGTAGAAAACAGACAAATAGCACAATTTGATGCAGTTCAAAAACTAAAATTATTAGGAACACTAACAATACAAAAATCATGGGAAGATACAAATGACCAACAAGGTTCTGTAACATTTAAATTAACAAGAATAGATAATGACAACTTTGATTACACAACAACAATATCAACAAATCCAGAAACAGGTATAGCAACAGCATCAGGAATTCCATATGGAACATACAAAATAGAAGAAGTATCTGGACAATATGGTTGGTATGGTAGTGAACAACAAGTTGTAATAAACAACACAACAGTAAATGCAGAAACAAATAGTATAAATGTAAACTATGAAAACAAAATAGGAAGAGGAACTTTAAAAATAACAAAAGCAGTTCCAACAGGAGATAGTGTAACAGGTTTAAAATTCGAAATAAAAGGTAATGGATATGTAAATTACACAAATAAACAAGGCGAATTAGTAAACACAGATACAACAACACAAATAACAATAGGAAATGATTATTCAAGTAATGAAAACATAAATGTAGAAATTGGTGAAAACGGAAGAACAGCAACAATTACATTAACAAATATGCCATTAGGTATATACACAGTAAAAGAAATTGATATGCCAACAATAGGTGAAGGTGATAACCAAACAGAAAGATATGTTGAAGTATCAAGAACAGCAAGCTTAGATACAAATGGAGATACAGTAACATATAACTTAACAAACCAATGGAAAACAGGAACATTACAAATAGTTAAAACAGCAAAAACAGGTGTAGATTTAACACAATTCTCTGTAAAAATAACATGTGACCAAACAGAATATGGAACAAGTTATAGTGATACATATAAATTCCCTGAAAACGGTGTATTAACAATACCAGGATTATTATTAGGTGAATATAAAGTAGAAGAAATTGAATCAGATTATTACAACGCAAAATATAGTACAGAACAAAGTGAAGAAAAAACAACAACACCACAAGCATACAGGGTATCATATAATAAAACAACAACATCATATATTTACAATGAAAGTACTACAGGATATGTAAAAATATTAAAAACACTAGAAGGAAAAGATGCAGAAAAAGCTGTAGGAATTAAATTCAATGTAACAGGATATGATCCAACAGGAGCATGGGTTGAAGAACAAATAGAATTAACAAAAACAGAAGAAATAAATGGTACAAAATACGCAGTTGGTACATCAAACGCAATATTAGCAGGTGGAGAATATGTAGTAACAGAGGTAAACACACCAGATTATTATGAAGATGCAGAAGAAGTAAGTGTAGATATTAAGAAAACAAATACAATAGAAAACCCAGTAATTGTTAATATAGAAAACAAAAGAGCAAAAGGAACCTTAGACATATCAACAACAACAATTCCAGAAGGAGGACCTTTATATCCAATAGTATACAGAGTTGTAGAAGTTGAATTAGAAGGAACAGAATATAAAGAAATAGCAGGAACAGAACAAACAATAGCAGCAGATGCAACAGGTAGAGAAGTATTAAGAGCAATAAATGCAGGAAATTACTTAGTAGAACAAGTAACAATACCAGCAGGATATATAAAAGACTTCCCACAAATAGTAGAAGTACCAAGTAATGGAACAGGATATGCAGCATTTGAAATAGAAAAAATAGAAGAATTAGAAAACACAACAGTTACAGTAAAAAAAGAAGTTCTAAATTCAAATGGAAATGTTGCAACAACAGAAGATTTTGCAAAAGCAAAATTATCTGAAAATGATAGTTTTGAAGTAAAATTAACAAATGTAGATACACAAGAAGATTACTTTGTATTTGTTGATGCAAATGGACAAGGAAAAATAAAAGGATTAAATCCAGGAACATATTCAGTAGAAGAAGTATATAAACCAAAATATAATACAGTAGGTTATGCAGTAAAAGTAGAAGAAGTATATAGTGAAATACAAGCAACAGAAGGAAAATACTTATTCACATTAGGAGATGAAACAACAGGAAATAATGAAGTTGAAATAAGAGTACAAAACCAAATAAATACAAAATTTGGTTTTGGTGGACAAGACTCACGCGATAACTTAAGTAAAGTAGATGCTGAACAACAAGAAATAACAACTGTAACAAAAACAGTAGTATATGTTGTAGATGAAGAAAACAATGCAATGCCAGGAGTAAAATTCAAATTATTAAATGAACAAGGAAATGTAGTATCATTAGGAAAATTCGGTAGTGAATTTGTAATACAAAACAAAAAATTAATAATAAATGGATTACCAGCAGGAACATATACTTTAGTATGTACAAGCGTACCAGATGGATATTTAGTACCAGAAAATAAACAAGTTATAGTATATGAAAAAGCAACAAGAACAGTAAGAGTAGAAATACAAAAGAACATCCCAAGAGGTTCATTAACATTAAGTGCAATGTATACAGCTGAAGATAATACACAAAAATATACACCACGTTCAAAATATATGATTATGAACAATGAAACACAAGAAATATTAACATTTGAGAAGAACTTAAACGGAACATATAGAGCAAGCAAACTTGCAAATGCAACAGACACGATTAATGTAAAAGCAGGAAGCATGAAAGTAGAAGGAATCCCAGCAGGGGTAGAGTATACAGTAGCTTTAGTTGATGTATCTGAAAAATATGGAGTAGTAAATGAAGTGCCTGAGATTGTAACTGTTGCTGAAGGAAGCGAGCAGAATGTTGTTGTGCCGGTTAAGGAGAGAAAAGGATGGGTTTGTGTTAGAAGCGAATGTGATCTTTATGATATGATAGCTATTGATAGTAATGGAGAAATTTGGTCATATCAAGGAAGCAGTAGTGCTTTAGGATCTGCAGGTGGTTATAGTAATAATTCTTATGAAATGACTAAACTAGCAAAAAAAGCAGGATTTGAAAATATAGCTGGTGTGAAATTTGTAGATGCTCATAGTACAGGTTCAGATGCAGTTTTATTAGATTCAAAAGGAAAAGTATGGACGATTAGTAATGGATATACATCATCAAGTGTAGATAAACAATATATGTTTATTTGCATAAGTGATATTGAAAATCATGCATTTAATGAAGTGAAAATCAATAAAATTATTACACCATATCAAAACGGCGGAAATATAGCAATAGGATTTTGGGCAATAGATGAAAATGGAAAAGTATGGCATGTGTATAACGATATAGTAGAATGTGTAAGCAATGGTACAAGTATAGAAAACATAAAAATTGTGGATTTAGATGTTGGACATAATGGTTATGTAGTAATGATAGATATAAATGGAAATGTTTGGGCAAAAGGAAATAACTATTATGGACAATGTGCTATTGATCCAACTAATAATATTAATGACGAAATTTCAAATTTTATATGCATAAATACGAATAGCAATTTGCAAGGAGTAAAAATTAAAAAAGTTGCAACAGGATATGAAAACTCAATATTTATTGATGAGAATAATAAAATTTGGGTTTGCGGACATTCAGGTTATTTAGGTATAGGAAATCCAACAGAAAATGTATGGAATCCAATATGTTTAACAACCACAGAAAATAATCCATTATACGGAGTAGAAATTGTTGATGTTTCAATGGAAGACTACGCAATAGGTGCTATAGATTCGCAAGGAAGATTATGGACTTGGGGAAGTGGATATATACTTGGAATGGGAAATAATAATAGTAGTTTTAAGATGCCAGTATGTATTTCAAAATATGGAAATGACGATTTAAAAAATATAAAATTCAAAACGATATCTATGGGATGTGCTAGTTATAATGCTGTTGCCTTAGATGAAAATGGTAATATTTGGGCTTGGGGATATGATGGTGTGCCTAATGGAAATGCGCGAACTGCAATTAGTGGAATACCTACAAAGTTGACATTACCAGTAAATTCATATTTTACACTTAGAAATAAATTTAATAAAATAGAGATTTCTTCATATTTTGGAGTAGCTATAGATGAGAAAGGTAAATTATGGTGTTGGGGTAATAATGCAAAATATGTATATGGAAACGGTGAGAATAATACAAAAATATCAACTCAACCAATTTGCTTAAGTGAAAATTATAGATTTAACGAAGTATGCAAAAATGAAATAAAAGATGTGGAAGTTACTTTCAATAGTATATATGCTTTAGACGACAAAGGATATGTATGGGCATGGGGAGATGATAACTATGGATATGTTAAGCAAAATTCATATGAATATATTCCTGTTTGTATAAATAAATTAGAAAACAATATCTTATATGGAAAAAATATAACAAAAATATATGGAAATAACAAAGGAGTAGCTGTTATAGATTCTGATGGAAAATTGTATACAAGCAAAACTACTAATACAGAATTTGAATGTTTAAATACTAAATATACAGAATTACAAAATATAAAATTCATAAAAGCAAGTATACAACAAAACAAAACTATGGCAATAGATTCAGAAAATAGATTATGGGTACTAGGAATAATAAATGATGGAGTTGTGAATACAGCAGATACACCAATATGTTTAACAACTACAGAAGGTTCACCTTTAAAGGACATAAAAATAGTAGATTGTTCTTGTAAGGGCGATACCAATATAGTATTAGATGAAAATGGAAGAGTATGGACTTTTGGCGGAAACTGCTTAGGAGACGGAATAAATGGAAGTAATCAAAAGAAAACAATATGTTTAAGTACTTTGGAAAACAATCCTTTAAACGGAAAAACTATAACAAAAATATATAGCTGTGCGTATAGTGTATCTGTAATTGATAGTGATAATAAAATGTGGACTTGGGGAACAGATCCTAGTAGAAATGGTTTAGGATATTCAACATATGTTCCAATATGTTTAAGCGATGTATATGATATAAAAGTAAAAGATATTAGTTCATTTGAATACAGTGCTACAATATTAACAGATATCAATGGAGATTTATATGGCTTTGGTAGTGGACAAAATGGAATTCTTGGAGATACATATGGATACATATACCCAACCAAATTATATGGTACTACAAAATATGAAAGTCAATATAAAGACAAAGTATTTACTTCAATAGATAGTAATGGAGTAATAACAACAAAAGACAATGAAAAATATACAATGAATTCACAAGCTTTTGGAGGTTTAGTAAAATATACAGAAACACCAAATACAACAAATCCAACTACACCATCAGATCCACTAAGTGAAATTGGAGAAGAAAATGTTAAAGAAATACTAAAAGTTACAGCTGCTAATGGAACAGAAACTATATATGGTGTATTAGATAAAGATGGAAAAGTATGGTCAACAAGCTTTAACAGTACTAATAAACTAGAATGTTTAAATACAAAATTCTCACAATTAAATTCAGTAACATTTGTATCTTTATATGGTGATACAAGTTATCAAAGTTATATTGCACTAGATACAAACGGAAACATTTGGAGTTGGGGTTCAAATAGATATGGACAATTAGGTATAGGCTCAAGAACAACACCAACTGAACCTACTAAAGCAATTGTATCTAATGTAGAAAAAATATTAAAATATTCTAGTAGTTCAGCTCTTGTAAAAGATACAAGTGGAAACTATTGGGGTTGGGGACAAAATTCTTATGGATTAGTTGGAATAGGTTCAACTACAGTTACAACTTCTCCAACAAAAATAACTACATTTACAGGAAAAGATATAAAAACAGTTATAAGTGCTGGAAATACAAATATAGCTTTAGATTCTGAAGGAAAAATTTGGACTTGGGGGTATAATGGAAATGGTAGTTGCGGTAATGGTGCAACAGCAAATGTAACAACACCAATATGTATAAATACAGTTAATACAGCACTAAATTCAGTAATATTTGAAAAAGTAGAATATATAAAAGAAAATATGGGAACATATGGTTATATATTAGCAACAGATTCAACAGGTAAAAAATGGACATGGGGTGATAATACATATTGCCAAATAGAATTCAGTGCTACAACAGCGATTACAACTCCACAAGAATGGAAAGATAAACTAGCAGACAAGGGCTTAGAAGCAGAAGAATATTTATTAACAGGTGCAACAACTATAATAAAAACATCTGACGGAAGACTTTGGGGCTGGGGAAATAATAATGGAGTATTAGGAACAGGAACAACAACTAAAGTAACTGAACCTACAAAAATAGCTGAAGGATTAAGTGTAAATAATGCAAGATATTTATTTGTTGATGCTACAAGAATCGTAGTAGTAACAGCTGATGGAAAATTATATGTATCTGGAAAAGGTAGCAGCACAGCAGGAGATTTCGGAGGATATACATGTATATGTATAAATGATATGACAGGAAATGCATTATCTGGAAAAGTTGTTATGAACGCATATTATGATAAAAAAGGTAATATTGCTGCAGTAACAAATGATGGAAAATTATGCATAGTAACAAATACAACTGTGAAAAATATATCAGAATCAGCATATGAAGCAACAGGTTCATGGGCAACAGGATTTGTAGTAACAAAAGATACAAGATATAATGAATAAATTTTAAGGAGAATGCTCTGAAATAGGGCATTCTCTATGTTTAACTTTAGAGAAGACCCCCAGTTATGCTGGGGGTATTTATTGCGGATAAATTTGGAAAATTTGTGACTTGTAAGTTAAAATGTCTCAAATTAAAATGTCTCAAATTTATGCAACAAAAAGCAAAAAAATCAGCAAAAAAATTTACGCAACAAAAAGCAAAAAAATTAGCAAAAAAATTTACGCAACAAAAAGCAAAAAAAATATTGACTTTTATCCAATACCATGATTTAATACCAATTATAAAAATTTGATTTCAGCAATCTATTAAATATTTTTATTTTAATGAATTCAATAAAAACTTTAAATTCAAAAAATCTAAAATCAAAGTGTAAAAATTCTATACACAAAATTTTCAAAATAATTCAAGATAATTTTATATTATGAAAATAATCAAAATTTTCAACCAGATTTTCAAACAATAAAACTTTTTAAAATAATTGAAACAAAACAACAAATATGCTAGAA
>UMJX01006326.1_pt1 | contig 11138 bp, 10 predicted proteins | sample 1966131 | NCBI WGS metagenome assembly UMJX01 (sample SAMEA4836162, study PRJEB28245) | human gut metagenome | biome: gut microbiome; material: fecal sample | place: Denmark | collected 2008 | reverse complement strand
TATATAATAGATATATAGTATAAATAGAAGGAGATAAGGATATGAGAAAAAAGAGAAATGCATTTACATTAATAGAACTACTTGCAGTAATAGTAATACTAGCAGTAATACTAGTAATATCTATACCAAGGATATTAGATGTAATAGAAACATCAAAATTAGATTCATTTAAAACATCAGCACAAATAATAGCAGATAGTGCAGAAAAGAAATATGTAGAAAATAAACTAAATAACATTGATGAAGTTATAACTTGTGAAAATGTAACTAAACTAAGTAGTAATGACTACGAATATTGTTTTATAAAATTTGATGAAGAAGGTAAAGCAACAGTAACAATAGAAGGAAAAGGTAAATTTGAAGGAAATACATGTACAGGTAATAAAATTAATGTAGATTGTAATAAAGCAACAAGTTCAAAATATTTTACATATAAAGAAATAGAAGGTGGAATAGAAATAACGGATTATAATGAAGAAGGAGGAACTGATGTAATAATACCAGGAGAAATAGATGGTAAGAAAGTAGTTGCAATTGCAGATTTTGCATTTCAAGATAATCAACTAACGAGTGTAACAATACCAGAGGGTATCACAAGTGTAGGATATGGTGCATTTTCATCTAATCAACTAACAAGTGTAATAATACCAAATAGTGTAACAAGTATAGGAAGATATGCATTTTCATCTAATCAACTAACAAGTGTAACAATACCAGATAGTGTAGCAAGTATAGGGTTTTATGCATTTTATAAGAATCAACTAACAAGTGTAACAATAGGTAATAATGTAGCAAGTATAGGTTGGAGTGCATTTTCTGATAATCAACTAACGAGTGTAACAATACCCGATAGTGTCACACGTATAGATAATTGGGCATTTAAAAGTAATCAACTAACCAGTGTAACAATACCCGATAGTGTTACAAGTATAGGTGTGGAAGCATTTAATAATAATCAATTACCAGATGAAGAGGCATTTATATATAAAAGAAATAGTGATGGAAGTATAGATAATACAACAATAGTAAGTTATGGAGGAAAGAACAAAAGCCCTATAATACCTAATACAGTAAAAACCATAGGAGGTTCTGCATTTTCTGATAATCAACTAACAAGTGTAATAATACCAAATAGTGTAACAAGTATAGGAAGTTATGCATTTTCTGCTAATCAACTAACGAGTGTAACAATACCAGATAGTGTCACGAGTATAGGAAAAGTTGCATTTTATAAGAATCAACTAACAAGTGTAACAATACCCGATAGTGTAACAAGTATAGGAGATAGTGCATTTTATAAAGAAAGTAATTCTAATCCTAATTTAACAAAAATAATAAATAAAACAGGTAAATCATTTAATTGGAAAGATATAGTAGGTAGTACTAGTTCTAGTGCAACTTTTATAACTGGTACAGTAGTTAATAATCTTGGTAATGTAGAAGTAGTTAGTGAATAAAGAATCGTAATTGATTCTTTTATTTTTGACAACAAATTTTGCATATAGTTTCTTTTTTTCTTTATAGGGATAATTTACTAATAATGGAAAAAATGATATACTAAAGTAGGTGATGCTATGAAAAAAATAAATAAGGTACAAAAAGTAATTGGGTTTATGATGTTATTACTTGTTATAAGTATGGTAGTTTATGTAGTTTTAATATTACTTCCTAATAAGAAAACTAATATGAGTCCTGATGATACAATTAAATTTGGTTATACTTCTTATAAGAGGGATACTAAATTATATAAAGATACTTTTGATAGTTTGGGTAAAGTTTTAGATAAAGAGCCAATTGATTATGAAGAGTATGCTAAGTATTTATCTGAGTTATTTATAATTGACTTTTATACTTTAGATAATAAAAATGATAAAAATGATATTGGTGGAATACAGTTTATTTATGATGATTTAAAAGATAATTTTATACTTAATGCTAGTGATACAGTATATAAATATATAAAAAATATTACTTCTAGTAAAAATAGACAATTACCAGTGGTATCAAAAATAAATGTTAGTGATATATCTGAAAATACTTATAAGATAGAGAATACTGAATATAGTTCATATATTGTTACATTAGATTGGTCATATGAGAAAGATTATGGTTATGAAACAAGTACTAAAATTACATTAATAAAAAAAGATAATAAAATATTTATAGTAGAAAAGGTGAGTAATAATGAATAAGTATATGTTTGATGCGTTAAAAGAAGCAGAGAATGGTGTTATTTCTAATGATGGTGGACCATTTGGTGCTGTTATTACTGATAAATTTGGTAATATCATTGCAAAGGGACATAATATGGTTTTGAAAAATACTGATCCTACATCACATGCAGAAATTGTTGCAATAAGAAAGGCATGTAATAAACTTAATACTATAGATTTAAGTAATTATATTTTATATACTACTTGTGAACCATGTCCCATGTGTTTATCTGCCATAATATGGTCTAATATAAAAGAAGTATATTATGCGTGTACTAAAAAAGACGCTGATGATATTGGATTTAGAGATAATGATATATATGAATTTATTAAAGGAAATAATAAATTAATTGAATTAAAACAAATAAATAGAGAAGAATGTATTGGTTTAATGAAAAAATATTTATGTGAAAATAAAAAAATGTATTAGAGGGTTTTATGAATAAGTATGACATTATAAAAAAAAGAATGAGATATAAAAAATTATCAAAATATGCATGTAGAGATACTGATGCATTGTTATTAGTAGACGAAGAAGATGATATTCGTCCTAGATTTTTTCGTGACTCAGATAGAATTATATATTCGTTATCATATACAAGATATATTGATAAAACACAAGTATTTACTTTTAGTGAAAATGATCACATAAGTAAAAGAATTACACATGTTCAATTCGTAAGCAAAATAGCAAGAACAATAGGAAGATGTTTAAGCTTAAATGAAGATTTAATAGAAGCATCTTCTCTAGGTCATGATTTAGGACATCCACCTTTTGGACATTGTGGAGAAGAAATACTTAATAAACTTAGTATGGAAAATGGAGAAGGGGTTTTTCAGCATAATGTAGAAAGTGTAAGAACACTTATGACTTTAGAAAATAATGGTTTAGGTAAAAATATTTCTATTCAAGTATTGGATGCAATACTATGTCATAATGGAGAAATACTTTTAGAAAAATATGCACCAACATTTAAAACAAAAGATATGTTTATTGAAGAATATAATAGTTGTTATAAAGATAAAAATATATCTAAAAAGTTAAAACCAATGACATTAGAAGGATGTGTTGTAAGAATATCAGATATAATTGCATATATAGGAATGGATATAGAAGATGCAGCTAGAATGAATATAATTAATTCTAATATACCTAAATCAATTAGAGATATACTTGGAAATAATAATAGAGAGATAGTTAATACATTAATACTTGATATTGTCAATAATAGTTATAATAAACCATATATTAAATTATCAAAGAATGTATTTAATGCATTACAGGAATTAATAAAATTTAATTACGAGAATATATATAATAAAGTAAATAAAGAAAAAGAAATTAATTATTACAAAGAAATGTATGAAACTTTATTTAACCATTATAAAAATGTATTAGAAAACTCTATTAAATCAAGTGATATATATAAAGTATTTCTAGATAATATGGATTCTTCTTATATAAATAACACAAGTAACATTAGAAAAGTAATTGATTATATAGCAGGAATGACAGATGATTACTTTGTTAATAGATATAATGAAATAAAAATAGAGAGATAACTCTCTCTATTAGTTAAAACAAGCTGTTAAATCATTAAATGTAGTAAATCCAATTATCAAATTAACTAGTATTGGTAATATTAAAATTACTACACATATTAACAATCTCTTTAAAAAATTACTTGTTGCTTTCTTAATTGCTTTTTCATCACTAGCAGCAATCGCTCCAATAAAATCAACTGTACCAAGTACTATTAAAAGTATTGGAGAAATAATCATAATTAACCTAGCAGCAATCGTTGTATATTCAGAAAATACACCACAATCAACATGACCCGTCTTATCAGCCAAAACTGGAGTACTAATAAAAGATATTGCTAGTAAAAGAATAGTATTTCTAATTTTTTTCATTATTACACCTCGAACACATTATAACAAAAAACAAATTATTTTTCTATAACTATTGATATATTTTAAAAAATAATGTATATTATTAAATGTTACCTATTCTCAGTAGCAAGAAACTCCGACTACTACTTGGAATTTGGAATAATATTTTAATAGGAGGAATAGTAATGGCTTTATGTAAAGAAGAAAAAGCTAAAATTGTAAAAGAATTTGGAAAAGATGAAAAAGATACTGGATCTATGGAAGTACAAATTGCAATTTTAACTAAAGAAATTAATGATTTAACTGAACATTTAAAAGTTCATAAACACGATTTCCATTCAAAAAGAGGAATGTTAAAGAAAGTTGGACAAAGAAGAAGTAAGTTAAATTACTTAATGAAAAATGATGTTACAAGATATCGTGAAGTAATTAACAAATTAGGATTAAGAAAGTAGGCATTCTTTTTTGAGTGCCTTTTTTATTTATAAAGGAAGAAATAGTTAATAACTTTAACTACTGGAGGAATTATGGAAAAGAAAATATTTGAATTAGATTTTAGAGGAAGAAAGTTAATAGTTGAACATGGAGAACTTGCTAAACAAGCAGCTGGTAGTGTTCTTGTAAGATATGGAGATACTGTAGTTTTATCTGCAACAACTGTATCAAAAGAATGTGATATATTATCAGATTTCTTTCCACTTACAGTTGTATATATGGAAAAACAATATGCTGTTGGAAAAATACCAGGTGGATTTATAAAAAGAGAAGGTAGACCTACTGAAAACGCAACATTATCAGCAAGAATGATAGATAGGCCAATGAGACCTTTATTTCCTGAAAATTTTAGAAATAAAGTTGATGTTGTAAATGAAATATTATCAGTAGATCAAGACAATACACCAGAAATGACTGCGCTTATCGCATCATCTTTAGCAGTATGTATAAGCGAAATTCCATTTAATGGACCAGTTGCAGGTGTTAAAGTTGGAAGGGTAAATGGAGAGTTTATTATAAATCCAACTGCAAAACAAATGGAAGAAAGTGATATTGAATTATCTGTTGCAGGTACAATGGACGCAGTTAATATGGTTGAATCTGGAAGTAAAGAAGTTAAAGAAGATGATATGTTAGATGCAATTATGTTTGGACATGATGCAATAAAAGAATTAATTGAATTTGAAAATAAAATCATAAGCGAAATTGGAAAAGAAAAAATGACTTATGAAGTATTAGATATAGAAACTAGTTTAAGAGAAGAAGTAGAATCTATGGCTAAAAAACAAATGTTAGATGCAATTAAAATATTTGATAAGCAAGAAAGAGCAGAAGCTGTAGAAACATTAAAAGAAGAAATAGTAAAACATTATGCTGATGCTAATGTTGGAATAGATGATCTTGAATTAGAAACATTACTAACTAAAGTTAAACTTATACTTTCTGATATAGAAAAAGCAGAGTTTAGAAGATTAGTAGCAGATGAAAAGATAAGACCTGATGGAAGAAAGATAGATGAAATAAGACCACTTTCTGCATCTATTGATTTACTTCCAAGAACACATGGATCTGCACTATTTACAAGAGGTCAAACACAGGCATTAAGTGTTACAACATTAGGAAGTTTAACTGATAATCAAATACTAGATGGACTTGGAGTAGAAGATTCAAAAAGATTTATGTTACATTATAACTTCCCTCAATTTAGTGTAGGAGAAACAGGAAGATATGGCAGTCCAGGTAGAAGAGAAATAGGTCATGGTGCATTAGGAGAAAGAGCACTTCTTCAAGTAATACCAAGTGAAGAAGAATTTCCATATACAATAAGAGTAGTATCAGAAATTCTTGAATCAAATGGTTCATCAAGTCAAGCATCTATCTGTGCAGGTTGCTTATCATTAATGGCTGCTGGTGTTCCAATAAAAGCACCAGTTGCAGGTATAGCCATGGGACTTTTAACTAATGGAAAAAACTATACAATACTTACCGATATACAAGGTATGGAAGATCATTTAGGTGATATGGATTTTAAAGTAGCAGGTACAAGAAATGGTATATGTGCACTTCAAATGGATATTAAAATAAAAGGTATTACAAAACAAATCATGAAAGAAGCACTTGAACAAGCAAAAAGAGCAAGAATGCAAATACTTGATTTAATGGAAAGTATTATACCAGAACCAAGAAAAGAACTAAGTGAATACGCACCTAAAATAGAACAAATTTACATAAATCCTGATAAGATTAAAGATGTAATTGGTAAAGGTGGAGAAATGATTACTAAAATAATCTTAGAAGCAAGTAATGTAAAAAGCGTTAATGATATAAATGCTGTTAAAGTAGAATTAGAAGATGATGGAAGAGTAATTATATATCATAAAGATAAATCAATCATAGAAAAAACAAAACAAATGATAGAAAACGTAGTAAAAGAAGTAGAAGAAGGAAAAATATACGTAGGAAAAGTAGTAAAAATAGAAGATTTTGGATGTTTTGTAGAATTATGGCCTGGTTGCGAAGGACTTGTTCATATATCTCACTTAGATACTAAAAGAGTTGAAAAAACTAGTGATATAGTAAATGTAGGAGATGAAATAGTAGTTAAAGCAATCGGATATGATAAAAGAGGTAAATTAAATCTTTCTAGAAAAGAAGTATTAAGTAGTAAAGAAGAAAAGAAAGACAAAAAGAAAAAAGAAGAAAAATAGTATTATGAAGTATGTTGCATTTTTAAGAGGAATAAATATAAGTGGTAAAAACAAAATACCGATGAATGAACTGAAAAAAGAATTCGAAAAAAATAGATATAAAAATGTAATAACATGTCTTAATAGTGGAAACATCATATTTGAAAGTTTAGATAATGAAAGTACTATATCAAAAGATATTAATCTAATAATTAAAAATAAATTTAATATAGATATTCCTATTTATATAATTAAAATTAGTGAATTAAAAGAACTAGTAGATAATAAACCAAACTGGTTTACACTAAATGATAAAAATACATATAATAACATTATATTTATAATTCCACCTCATACTTATCAAGAAATTTATAATGTACTTGGAAAACCAAATGAACTATTAGAACAAATACATGAATATAAAAATAATATCTTTTGGTCTTACAATCTAAAAGAATATAGAAAAACAAATTGGTGGAGTAAAACAGCAAATACAAGTATAAGCAATTATATAACTATAAGAACTTTTAACACAATAACTAAAATATTAGAAATAAGTAAAAACAAATAGATTATACTCATATTTGTTTTTATTTACAAAAAAAATTTACATATTGTAAATTTCCTCTTGACAAATAGGGGGAGGGGTGATATCATAGAACTATGATAAAAAAAGGAGCGAGTGTAGTATGAAAAAAAAGAGTTTAATTATTTTAGGGGTTATTGTTTGTGCTATTGTAATATTTCTAGGGTATATATTTATATACAAACAAAATGGAAAAGGTAGTAATTCACTTATGGTTTTAAAAGGAGAAACACTAACAGGGAAAGAGTTGTTGAAAAAGATTAGTAATGAAAATGTTGATATTGAACAAAAAATTACTGATGGGGTTGTTATTGATATAAATAAGTCAATGCTTGATACAGATATGTATGAAGTAGTTGATGTTGTCTACTTAGGAAATAATAAAATAAAATTGGTTGTTAAAAATAAGACAATTGTAGAAGTGGTAGAAAAAGAAGAAGGCGTAATTACTGAACCAGAAACTAAAAAAAGAAAGTTAGGAGATATTTATTATGATGATTCTATTGATATACGTGACTTGGTTAAATATGCACAATATGTAGATGGTCTAAACGCATTATCATCATCAGACCTTGAGTATGCAGATTTAAACAATGATGGTTATTATGATCTTATTGATGTAGATATTCTATCGCATTGTGTTGCAGGAGCTACAAAATACTGTGATTTTCCTGTTACTAATTATGATTTAGAAGTTTATGGAGATTTAAATAGAGATCATAAAATTGATTCTATTGATATGGTAAAATTAGCACAATATGTTGAAGGTAAAATAGAATTAGAAGATTCATTAAAACTTTATGCAGATTTAAATTTAGATAACAAGATAGATTATATTGATGTAGATATTTTATCAAGAAAAATAGTTGGAGATGAAAAATATCAAAAATTGCCAATAAGAAATTTAGATAAAATTCTAAATTATGGTAATGTAGATAATTTAACTGGAATAACGTATAAAGATTTAACAAAATTATATAATTATATAAAAGGAAATGAAGAATTAAAAGGGATTGCATTACTATCAGCAGATTTAAATAAAGATGGAAAAATAGATTACGCGGATTTAACAATATTACATGGTTATTTAAATAAAATTAAAGGATATGCAACATTACCAAATACAAATATTAGTAAAAGTATTATATATGGAGACATTAATCAAGATGGGAAAGTTGATGAAAAAGATGCAACATTATTAAGTCAATATTTAGCAAAATGGAATTTAAACTTAAATCCAAACCAACTACTTGCAATGGATGTAAATTTAGATGGGAAGGTAGATGGAAAAGATCAAATAATATTGGCAAGATATTTAGCAAAAGAAAGTGGATATACTGAATTACCATATTTAAACAATGTTAAACAAGTTGTGTATGGAGATGCTAATAAAGATGGGAAAGTAGATTATATAGATTTAAATGAATTAAATTTATTCTTACAAGAAAATAATCAAAACAAATTTGATGCTTTAACAAAAATTGCAGTAGATTTAAATAAAGATGGAAAAATAGATTACGTGGATTTAACAATATTACATGGTTATTTAAAAAGAGTTAGTGGATTTGAAAAACTTCCTAATGAAAAGATAAAAACAATTAGTAAATATGGAGATTTAAATAATGATGGTATTATAAATCAAAAGGATGCAGATATACTTGCAGAAATGATGGGAAAGAATGAGATACCAAGTGGAGTTAATGCAATTATTTCAGATATATATATGGATGGTTCTTTTGATATACGAGATTTACTTGCATTAGGTCAATTTATAGCTGGTACCATAAAATCAATACCAACATTAAATACCAATGATGCAAGAACATATGGTGATTTAAATGGTGATGGGAAGGTAGATTATACAGATTTAAAGAATTTATATCTTCTTACAGAAGGAAAATATTCACTTAATGTTAAATATATAGCAGATTTAAATAAAGATGGAAAAATTAATATGGTAGATGTTACTATATTACATGGATATTTAAATAAAATGAATGGGTATGAAACATTACCAAATACAAAGATTACTAGTGCTGTTAAATATGGAAATGTCAATCGAGATGTGGAAGTAGATGAAAAAGACTACAAAATATTACAACAATATTTAGCAAAATGGTATTTAAACTTAAGTTCGAATCAACTACTTGCAATGGATGTAAATTTAGACGGTAAAATAAATGGTGTTGATTCAACTATATTAAAAGGATACATAAACAAAGATGCTAAATACTCAGCTTTACCATTTTTGAATAATTAAGGAGGAAAAAAATGAAAACAATGAAAAAAATATGTTATTTAATAATTATGTGTATGTTTCTTTATACAAGCAATGCAAATGCAAGCTATGCATATCAGTGGAATATTGATGGAGAAAATTTAAGCAAAGGACAAACCAATAAAAATGGTACGGCTTCTTGGATAGAAGATGATAAATATACTGGTGGTATACTTGTATTAAACAATTATAATGGTGGAGAAATCAAATTAGAACGTATAGGAACAGGATTAAATCATGTATTTGCCATTAAATTAATTGGAGACAATAAAATAATTGCTAAAGGAGAAGAAGGAATAATTACTAATGCGTCTGAACTTATATTTATTGGCGATGGACAATTAACAATAAATGCAAAAAAACCAATTACTGGTGGAAAAGTTGACAATAATCTTTTCCTTAATACAAATATTGTTATTGGTTCACTAAATGAAACTTCTAATGATAAGACAATAGACAAAGATATTTCTGGAAATGATAAAATAATAGATAAAAATATTTCAAAATTTGATATAGCAATAATTTCTTACTCTTGTGTTTGTACAATAACTTTAATAATCTTAATTACAAAAAGAAAAAAAGAGTATAATTAAAATATACTTAAATATAGTGCACATGATAAATTTATAAAAATGGTGATAATTTAAAAGTTTATTATTATGAAAATGAAAAAATATAATATATAATAGTAGTATAAAGTAATAATAAAGGAGTGAAAGAATGGAAAATAATTTAAATTATAATAATGAAAAAAACAATAAAACTGTAAGTATATTATTAGTATTTGTATTAATAGTAGGGGTATTAATACTTGGTTTATTAGTATATAAAATGTTTATATATGATAATAAGGAAAACAATACAAATAAAGATAATAATATAGTTAACAAAAGTGATAACAATTCTGAAAAATATGACAGTAAATACATTAGCAAGGTTGACATTAACTCTATACGTGGGTTTGTACTTTATGCATCACATAGTAGTGAATTATATGAATTACGTAAACCTGGAAAAATTGGCTTAGTTGCTTCTTCAGTAATTGATAAAAATGGAGATGCGTATTTTGAATTATATAAAGATGTTAAAGTTAAAAAAGAATTTAATAATTTAGGTGAAAAGGGATCATATACTATAAAAGATTATAATGATAATGAAAGAAATAATGTTCCAATAGAAGGTTATAAACTTCCTTTAAAAAATATTAGAGATGTGAAAACTTATGCTTATGGACAAGCAGGTATGAGTGGAATATTTGTATTTATTGATAAAGAAAATAATGCAAGTATTATGAAAATCGACTATGATTATAATAGTGAAGATAAAATAGTTGTTAAAGATATAAATTTATATAAAAATGTGGCAAACAATATCATTTCATCAATTGATTATAATGGAGAAATGAGAAACTTTTTCTTAATAGATAAAGACAATAACTATTATACTTTTAGCTTAAATTAAAAGAGTATATATTTTGATATTAAGGA
>UMJX01000233.1_pt1 | contig 11162 bp, 10 predicted proteins | sample 1966131 | NCBI WGS metagenome assembly UMJX01 (sample SAMEA4836162, study PRJEB28245) | human gut metagenome | biome: gut microbiome; material: fecal sample | place: Denmark | collected 2008 | reverse complement strand
CCATCGCAGCGGCTGCTACCACTGCTAAAATGATAGTCTTACGTTTCATATTCATTCAGTTTCTCCTTTACATCCCGGCGTCTAGTGCCGGGGCCACATTGAACTAATAGGTTCGGCGTCAGCCCTACGCAGCTTTGGATTTCGTCATCGACGATGCTGTGGACTCTTTTGCCGCCTATCCTTCTGTACAATTGCATAATACCATCTATGTGGTAATCACACAATACGAACCCCGAAAAGTTCACAGATTGTTAATGCGGTCTATCGAATACCTTTATTTTACCGACAGTGTTTTGAATTGTCAATTTCATGGTTAACAAAAAGCAACAAATACTTTTATTGATTATGACGAAATAAAACAGCATCCGATATAATACCAAATAAATCCATAGAGGTTCATAGAGGGACGGTTCTTCATACAAAAAAAGAAAGCGTACAGACCGGTATAGCCTATACGCTGTTATTATGATAGAAATGTAATTGTATCAGATTATTTCCATCCTGCCTTACGAACAGGGTACATCACTCGCATTTCAAACTTTCAAGGAAAGAAATTGCTTCTTGTACAGTAGAAAACGTTCTGCAATTCTTACATAGCCAGAGATTTCGCTCGTCTGTATCCTCCAGACCTGGCATCCCTTCTTTTAAGAGATTCTGCAGTACGATTCCCGCATTCTTCACTGCCGTGGGATAATGTTGGGCAATGCGTGCCGTAGCGATATAGTTCCCCTTCTTGTAAGTAGGTTCTTCTTTTATGACTTGTCGCAGCATTTGTTCTTTTTCTGGAACGGTCAATACCGGAGGGGCAAACAACCTGTAATGAAGCATCAACCAATACTCGATGCATCCAGTTGTCATTAGCAGACGAACTCTAATCTGTGGCTTTTTCCGAAGACGTCGCAAGCGCTTGATGATTTCCAGTCGTTTGCTCCAGTTATCTATGTCTTTTTCTTCTACATCAAAGAAAAACCATATCTCATCGATTACATCCGCATAGTCACGGTACTTCGGGTCTTTCTTAAAACGATTATCTGCTTCATCGAACAAGCCAGTTGATGACGGTCGCTTAAATACAGCTACATCCTGAAATTTGCTTTTAAGAAAATCAGTGTATGCCTGTTCACTTTCTCCTTCGCAGAAAACGCAGATGCTGACTTTGGACTTCTTTAGCTTGCGAGCCATTATTCAACCTCCTCAATTTCGACATTGGGAGTCGCGCCATATTTTCCGAGGAGATAGCCCTTGCGAACATTTTCGGTCGTGCGAGTGGAAAAATCGCTGATGCTGTAGAGTTCTGAAGCACCATTTTCTTTGTCCTTGTCCACAAAATACAACTGGTCCTTACGAAGCAGCTCCATACTCAACAGGTCGGTGTTGTGTGTCGTAAAGACGATTTGTGCCCCATTAGGGTTTGTCTTTTTGCTCTGGAATTTGGCAACAATAAACTCTACCAGAGCAGGATGCAGTTCTTTTTCGATTTCATCTACCAGCAAAAGGCCACCCTTTAACAATACAGACTCAATCGCGGGAGCAATAGCCATCAGTTTTCTTGTGCCATCAGACTCGTCTGCCAGCTCCATCGAAAACATATGGCTTGTTCCGTCCTTGTTTTGGCCTTGATGCATAGAAGTTGCGTTAACCTGCCCCATCTTGAGGTGTGTTTCCGAATTATTAGAGGTTTCAGAAAGCACGTGCATGAACTGTACAAGTGCAGCTTTAACCTCTTCGGGAATGTTTGCAGGCAAATCAGCTTCTTCGTTAATTTCTTTACTATTGATTTCGAATTTCATATCTTCGATACCAACATCTGCAGCCTTTGCATAATCGGAAATCGCTTTCAGCATATTAGAGTCGTTCGAGTATTCGAGCAACTGCCGGGGAATATCCGAATAGTCTCTTGAAAAATAGATTTTCTCCCGGAACCAAGTCATAGCTTTGGAGCAGGCAACGTCGTTCATGGTACATGCTACAGAAAAGAACAGTTGATTTTCGGCAACAACCTGACTAATCAGATTTCTACGAGCCTTCTCTTCGGTAAAGGTGAATTCCTGTCCTTCTCTAGCAAAAACCAGTGCCTTCTGCCCTTTCGGTGCATGATACAACGACTCAGCATATACCTTTTCTTTTGTGGCAGAAAAGGCATACCAATACTTGATTCCATCCAAGGTATATACAAACGAAAACTCTGTCGGCTCAGATGCCGAGTAGTCATTCAATGCAAACGGAACAACGGGGATAGCTGCTTTCTCATGCTGTGTTTTTTGTGCGTTTCTGATGAATTGAACCGCAAGCCAAAAAGCTCGGATAACATTGCTCTTACCGCCACCGTTCTTTCCGTATATGGCAGCACCCGGCAGGATTCGCATCCCGCCATATGGGATAAGCACACTTTTCAACGTACTTACTCCCGTAGCTTCCATTGAAAGAGTCGCTTCGTCTCGAAAAGACCGATAATTTTTCACAGTAAACTCAATCAGCACAATACCACTCCCTTCCTTCTAATAGTATACCCTGCAAATTAAAGAAATTCAATCGAATTTATCAAAATTCATGATTTTTTGTTCCTAATTTAGTGTAAACAAATCGATACAGAAAATCACATTAAATTTTATCAAGCAAAAAAATGCCCCACCAGGCAACTGGCAGGGCAGTGAGAACGCAATCAACCAATATTTAGGTTTGCTTTAAGTGCTTCTTGCAACACCCCGGAGAAGTTGATGTCTGCTCGCTCAGCCATATCATTCAGGCAGCTTGGAATCGACAGAGTTTTCTTGGCGGCCTTGTTGCGAATCCTCCCACGACTAAAGTCACGAGAATGCGGCGGCCAAATTATTCAACATTTTCACTATTCTCCTCTTCCGATACAGCTTCTTCGCTACTGTCTGTACTTTCCTCTGTGGTTTTTTCTGTTTCACTCTTCTTGCTCAATCGTCTACCCACCAGAACAAGGCGGCCGTTGTTGATGCTGTAATCACAAGTCACCAAGAAGAGGTACTTGTCCTTTTCGAGGTTAAAGGATTCCCCTCTAAAGATAGACGCACGGTCTGCAATCGTGTTGAGCATGTCGGCGGTTTGTTCTTCATCCAGAACGTTGTTCCAGGCTTGAAGGTCGATAAAATCAGGGGCTGTACTGTATCCGGGTAAAACCAAGAGCGCAAAAATCTGATAGTACTCTTTGCCCTTCTCACTTTCCCAGCAAACCGTTCCGTTATTATCAAAGAACTCTTCATCCTCGAATTTGTCTAGAGTCCCGAACATGGTCCCGTCATTCATCTTGTGACCATAGATGATAAGGTTGCCATCCTGCGACAGGTCAGTAGTTTCATCGAGAAATAGGGTTCCTGCCTCGGCATGTTCGCCATTGATGTTGGTGCGTAGATAGGTTTCGTTTGTCTCACCTTGTACGACTGGTTCGGAGATTTGGGTCCCGTAAATTGTAAGCCAGCCTTTATAGTCGGAATTGATATCCAGCATTCCCTTGGACCAATCCGTGTTATCTTCTTCGGTTTCTGCTTCCTGGCGCATCTCAACCAGCTGAACATTGAGGTTCTGCGTTTCTTTTGTTTGCTTTGCATTTTGAAACAACAGATAGCTGATTCCAAGCACAGCTAGAAGTGCAACGATGCTGATAAGCCGGAAGATACCCCCAACAACCAGTCGGAGAACCCCGACCCAAGTCAGTTTTGTTTTGTTATCTGTATGCATTTGTACACCCCACAACGGCGCAAATTACGATATTGTCTATTTTTATTGTATGAGAATCGCACAATCCGGCAACTAACCACTGACCATCATACCAATTCTAAATTACAATATATTTTCTAAATTCCTAATATTTCTCATATTCGTTGTATCTATCGCGTATATGTTGACCTCAAATACGTGTCATAATATAATTACAAAATGAAGGCCGGGAAAGCCCACGGTTTCAACCTTGGGATGATAGGCCGACAATAATGGTTTTCTTCGTATCTACCAATATAATTGTAATGTGACGATGCTGTGATATAAAGTTCATATATCTGTAACATGAATTCGTCTGAATTGTGGTATAATAGATACATGAAAAGAAACTACAGGCGCACAAAAACAACCGTTTCTATGATAAATTATCACTTTGTGTTTTGCCCACGCTATCGGAGAAAATTATTTCTGGTGGATGGGTTTGAAGCTCGTTTCAAGGAACTTGTAACTCAAATTTGTGAGCAAAACGACATTGTGATACTGGCAATGGAATGTCATATAGACTATTGTCATCTTTTCGTAAATGCTCCGCCAACATTAAGTGCTGCAGAAATCATGAAAATTATTAAAGGAACCACCGGCAGGATACTCAAGCAAGAGCTTTTTCCTGACACGGTTATGCAAATGTGGACACGCAGCTATTTTGTAAGCACTGCCGGAGATGTGTCTACCGCTACGATTCAACACTATGTAGAACAGCAAAAAAAGAGAGGAGGGTAACTTTATGGCTTTCGGGAGCAAGAATAGCACGCCATCATTTGTATTGGCATTGCCTCTTGATATAAGTCTCAACGAGCAAGACTATCTGTATAAGGAGTTCAAGAAGTGTGGTGTCATCTACAATCAGCTTGTGAGTGTGACCACAAAAATGTGGCATCAATTGCGCAAGACGCGCAAGTATCGTGAGTTGATGGCTGCCATTGCGAAAGCCGCTCCCGACAGTAAGGAGCAGAAAGTCCTCCTCAAGCAGCGCCAGGAAATGATTAAAAGTTCCGGCTTTTCAGAAGGCGCTTTTCATAAAATGGTTGAGCCGTACGCGAAGCACTTTGCCATCAATTCGCATGTAGCACAGAATGTTGCATCCGCCGTCTGGACGGCTTGGGAAGGCTTTTTCTTCAGCAAAGGAAAGGCCGTCCATTATAAAAAGCTTGAGGATGTAACTTCTATCTCTGGCAAGAATAACGCCACCGGCATTGTGCTTCGTCCGGCAAATCTCACAACGAGCAATATAAGGTCAGCAAAAAATAAAAAGCAAAAGGCTATTGAGCAGCGATACTATAAAGCATACGGACAGCCTGACCCTGAAGATGATAAAAAGGTCATTCTTCCTGATGCTGTAATACCGCAAATGGAAGCCGATATCGTCGCTGCCGTTGCGAAAGTCAAACTGTCTATTGGGGAAGGTTCTTTGCGCATAGTGTATGGCGACCATGAATTTCCCGTTGTGTTGCGTAATCCTAACACTCAGACGGGAAGATATCAGCAGGAAGCCCTCAAATGCGGCGTAAAGTATTGCCGTATCACCCGTAAATGGGTTCGCAATAAGTGGAAGTATTATGCTCAACTTGTTTTGGAAGGGTATCCTCCCGTCAAATGCGATAGCAACGGCGTCATGAGGCATCCCGTCAATCAAGGCCGTGTGGGCCTTGATATTGGCACACAGACGCTCGCCATTAGTGGTAAAGATATCTGCGATTTGAGAGTTCTTGCGCCATCAGCAAGAGCGCAAGCAAGAGGGCTCACTAATGAGATTGCTCGCACACAGCGTGCAATGGACCGCTCACGCCGCGTTACAAATCCGAAATATTATAATCCGGATGGTACGATAAAGAGGCTGAAGCGCCAGCATGGTCACAAACAAAGACGTGACTGGAAGTACAGTAAGCACTACTATCGACTGTTGGCTAAATTGCGAGAGCTGAGTCGCCGCTTGGCTGATATCCGTAAGATGGAACACAACATCCTTGCTAACGAATTGCTGGAACATGGCAACGAGTTCGTGATTGAAGATATGAACTACAAAGCATTGCAGAAACGCAGCAAGGAGACGAAAATCAACGCTAAAACCGGTAGAACGCACACAAAAAAGAGGTTTGGCAAATCGTTAAGTCGCTGCGCTCCTGCAAAGTTTATCACGATTCTCACGAACAAGGCGGTTCGCAATGGCGGCAGCGTTATCAAAGTCAGCACCTTTGAAACAAAAGCCTCGCAATTTGACCACACAGACGAAAGTTATACCAAAAAGAAACTATCCGAGCGAATGGCTCGTCTCCGCAGCGGCGATATAGTTCAGCGTGACTTATATTCAGCCTTCCTGCTTGAACATATAGATATCGAATCCTTGCAGTACAATATGGAAGCCCTTAATTCAGCTTTTCCTGCATTTTTAGAAATGCACGAAAATACAAAGCATCGCTTGCAGGCGGTTGGAAGTTCTCTTCCTGCAAGCATTGGATTCTAAACAATAACTTTCTGGGGGCTCGACACTCCCTCATTAAAGAGCTGCCTCGCAAGAGGTGAAACTCCCTTCGGAGGATGCACTTAAAAGAACTGGGAATGCAGACAAGTATGTTGGTCAACCATTTTGGCTGGATGCTCGTCATGCGCTGCACCCGTAGTGTATGATGGGAAACCGCATAACTCGCTGTTTCAGACACGGTTTGGCGATGAACCTTGCCGCGCCGCCCAGGAATCCCACGATTTCAATCGTGGGAGGTGTCAAGAAAAGGATGGGTCAGATGAAACCGGCACCGCAGTTCTCGGCTTCTGGATTAAGAATGTTATCATCGATGAAAACGGTGAGGTCGATGTAGACGGCCATGCATATAGCATCACGATGACAGCATATGACAGTCTGGAAGCATTTAAGAAGAACGAAGTTGACCGTTACTCGAATGAATACGATATTTATGAATTCCCGGTAAACTGGTAATAAGCCTCCTAATATAAAGAAAAGCCCCGATGCATTTCAGCACCGGGGCTCTTCTTATGCGTTTTTCAGTTCCGCAGTCTTCTTAGGTTTACGGCGTCCACCCTTGCAAGCAACAGCCACGCCATCGCTCACAAGATAGCAGCCACCCGCTACCAGCAGGGCCTGGAGCAGGGATTCTTGAGGAATGCCAGTATCGCCCATCTTAGGAACATCCTTTTTAATAGGAGGAACCGTTTCGGGGATGTCAGGCGCAAGATACAAATTGAATTTTGTACCCATATTCGGCTTCTCATCGTAAGCCTTATCGGTTTCTTCAGAGACCATAGCCTTGTCAACCGTGCCATGCTCACCAGGATGCGGAGAATCGGCTGCAAAGCCAACGCCCAAACACATCGTTGCGGCCAGCGAAAAAGACGCGAGAACTTTCGCAAACTGTTTCACGAAAATGCCTCCTTTGCAGCATCACAAGTTCCAAAAAAGCCCCGGAGCAAACCGAAGTCTGCACCGGGGCGAATCGTTAAGACAGCACAGAAATCGTAATCTTGGCAGCAGCAGTGCCAACCTCGACAGGATTCTCGGCATCAGAGGTATCATAAGCCGTAAAGGTTGCGGTGCAGTCGTAAGAACCAGCAGCCAGAGCCTCTGACAACTTATCTGTCTGAATGTGATAATTGGGCTGGATAAGTCCACTGTTGTAGATTTCCTTGCCGCTATCATCCAGGGTAATGCTCACAACCTGAGCGTATTTATTACCGGGAGCGTTCTCGATTTCGAGAGTGCCCTCAGAATCGCCGGAATCAAACACCGGATTGACGTTGATGGAGATGGCCATTGTACCCTCTTCCACGACGCGGTTCAGCTCTTCCTGAATCTCTGCCTCGCTCTTGCCTTCGAGCTGGCCAAGCTGTGCAGCGACCGAATCTTCCAGGCGGTTGTCGGAAGCAGTAGCATTTTTATTGTGCCAGAAGAACAGACCCACGCACAGGAGAAGCAGGAGAATCACACAAATCGTAACGGTCCGATGCAGGAGCTTGTTACCACTCTTCTTCGAATTCTTTTCAGGGGTCGTCATTGTAGTTGCCATGATATTCAATTCCTTTCCGTCAATTACTTGACTGAGCTGTTATTAACAAAAGTTGGCCGCCGAGCGGCAGGTCACTCGACAGCCAACCCTTACATTTGGGCTTGCTTTATATTAGGTCCGGAGACTCTATCAGCGGTTGCTGGAGACGCCGCCTGCGGTAGCAGTCTGAGTATCACCAGTCTCAAACATCGGGATGATGCTGTAGGTAACACGAACGACAGGAGTGCAGCCAGCGTCGTTGACGTTGGAACCAGCAATCTTTGCGGTGGTAATCAGCGGCAGGGCCGGAGCATCGTCATGCTTGACAGCATCGGTGCCAGCGCCATCCTGAGCAACCTTGGCCTTTTCAGCACCAGCGATGAACCAGCCGTTCTCGGTGATGTCCAGAGGAGCGGAGCAGGTGGACAGGTCGATGGCAGAAGCGTTGTACATTGCAGAAGCAGGAGCAATGCTCATAGCGATTTCGCCGCGCTTCAAGGCGCTGGTGCTCATAGGCACAACACGCCAGGTTGCGGGCTCAGCCTGCAGCTCAGAAACCTTGATGGCCAGACCTTCACGCTTGGAGTTGTCGGTCTTGCTGTCGCCAACGGCGAAAGCCTTGCCGAAGTTGCACTGAGTATCGCCATCACCGATGATGAAGTCCTGAGACAGCTGATGGTTCTGGTCGATAGCCTTCACAGTCTGGCGCAGCTCGTCACCGGTCAGAGTACCAGCGACCTTGAAGTCCCACTCGCCATCGATGTAGATGACGTAGCACTCACCGGAAGCGTTGATATGCTCATCAGCCAGGGTCTTGTAGATAGCAGGCTGCTGCCAACCCTGGGTGGTGGAGGGGTCGCTGTACCAGTAGGTATAGGTCTTGGTTTCGGCATCGTAAGCGATGGAGAACAGCTCGTCGTTGGAGTGGTCAGCATCATAGATGCGGCTGTAATGGGTAACCTTCACGATATCGGCAATGTAAGTGCGGCTGTTCTTGTCGATGGTGGAGTAGTTGCGCAGCTGGTAAGCATCCTTGGTCGGGGTGACAACGTTGCCGGTGGAACGGAAACCGTACATGCAGACGTACAGAGGAACTGTAGCCTTCATGTTGACATGGTTCACGGTAGCAACGGTGATATCGTACTCAACGCGACCGTCATCGGTCTTCACGCCAGGATGCTCTTCCTCGGTCGGAGGAGTCTCGGGAGGAATCTCGGTGTCGTTGTCCAGGTAGATGTAGAACTGGGTGGACATCGTCGGGTCTTCGTTGGTGGCGGTGTCGGTACCCTCAGCCTTGGTATCGTCAGAAACCTTAGCTTCATCAGCAGTGCCGTGGTTCCAGTTCACGCCACCCTGAGTCTGCTGGCAGTCAGAAATCTTGACGTAATGCATCTGGAAGGTGCCATCAGCCTTTTTGGTGGTATAAACGCCGTACTCTTCGCCATCGTTATACTGGCTGCCTGCAATATAAGCGGCAGGAACTGCAGTGTAGCCTTCGGCATCCTGGTCGGCGTAGACAACGGAACCGTCGTCGTTCACCTTGTAGAAGGATTTGGCGCCGATGCGGTAAACGGGAGTGCTGTGCAGCATGGTCTCGTTATTGGGATGGTTGGCAATAGCAGTATTGTCAGTGGGCTGTTTGGTGTCTTCCATTGCGTAAGCGGTGATAGGAGCCATGCAGCTGGCGGCCATTGCCATACCCATCACAGCGCTTGCAACGCGCTTGTAACATTTCATTGGGGTAATCTCCTTTCAAATAGTGGATTCGAACTAGGCCATCTCTTTTGATTCCTTTGCTCCTGCATGCATCGGGTCAAAAGTCAAGCCATGCATATCCGCGTCCTCTCGACGCTGACTGCATCAAAACACGATGTACTTGGCAGCAATGAGGGATTCATCGCTTCCCTCGCCTGACCATTCTTGCAACACCGCAAGGCCCGTCAGTCTACCATGTGATGACTTGATGACGCAGATATGCACCATGAGTTCGCCCTTATCAGGGAGCTCTTGGGCTTACTGCTCTGAGCCACTGATTTTATTATCTGCGACTCGCACACCCACGCAAGCACAAACATCACGTTTTTTTCGCATTTTTTTCACTTTTTTTAAAATTTTTCTTGCCTTCGCGTTTTTTACCATATATTTGATGGCTTTACCACCTTTTGTCATAGTCAATTCATAAATATATGGTATAATTTTCTCATAAAAAGTCGGAGGGAAATGATGGTTGCAGAGAAAAGGATTTACAGCACCACGACATTGCAAAACTGCTATCGTGCATTGCGTTCCGCTCGCTGGAGTGTGAGACGTAAAGACGAGCATATGACCCGCTGCTGTGAAGTGCGTGAGCTGTATGCCAAGTGCCAGGTAAATTTGGGATGTGTTCTTTTTGACCCGGATATGTCTCCAGCCAAAGATTATCTCGACATGGTTAAAGACAAAAAGGTGACCAAAAGACGGTTAGACATCCAATTAAGAAATTGCAAGCGTTTTCTGCTGTATCAGTTTGATGAAATCGAAAAGGATATTGCCGACGCTTCTCTTGCAAAATCATCCTGACAAAGAAAAAGCTGCTCTCCGTTTTCAGGAGAACAGCTTCTTTTTTATTGATTTTCCTTGCCAAAAATCAGGTCATAAATGCCCGGAATGTCATAGGGGCTAACAATGCGCGGCGCAGGAGCATCCTTATCTGTCACCTTGAACTTTTCAGGTTCATCCGACACGATGACGCTTGCGTGCTTCCAGTCGTCACCTTTCAGGAACTGTGCATAGCGCATACCGAGCATTTCCTTGATAGACAGGCTCTTCAGCTGCATCGCGTAGGTGCATACTGCTACTGTAGGTGCATAGTCTGTCACAACATTCCGGCACGACAAACGGAACTGAGCCACACTTTTATCCACCGTAATGACTTCACGGGTCATGAGGTCTATAACGACCATAACGAGCTGGTCAGAATCCGTAGTGAGAGCAAAGCGGTCCTTGACAGTCGCGGGTTCAAACTGCTCACCCGTCTTGCCATCCCGAACCATTACGCCGCAGAAAGCGTTCTCCATCTCAGAGAATTTCTCCCCAGAGTAGGATTTTACAGTGAGGGCGGCATAACGGAACCCGTTCTGAAAGCACTTCTTGATATCGAAATCTACATACTCAACGGCACCATTCTTACCGCTGCAGCGGCGGTCGCCGGAATGAACAGCGCCAAGCGTCTCGTCCTTAGGGTTCGCGTAGTAGATGAACTTTGCCTTTTCCTCTCCGTAGAACACAACCGAGAGGTCCAGGTCGATGCCATTCCACAGGTCAGGGCCATCGTTTCCCTTCCAGTAAAGGAATGCACGGAGCACATTTCCGTCCGGCAGATTCGTGCGAGAGCCGCAGGCTGCAGCACGCATGGCGGAAGTGACCTGGCGGGGATTATCCGGG